>Ga0207723_100001_pt1 | contig 49750 bp, 38 predicted proteins | sample LuqExpMetageno27_FD_187785 | JGI IMG/M metagenome (GOLD analysis project Ga0207723, IMG submission 187785) | Tropical forest soil microbial communities from Luquillo Experimental Forest, Puerto Rico - Sample 27 (SPAdes) | ecosystem: Environmental > Terrestrial > Soil > Tropical forest ...
TAATCTGGACGCGCAAGGTCAATAAGCAAAAAGAAACTTAACCCGAACCCCCGCGTTGCCGTATCTCGACCTGTGTCTCCTTTAGTAAGGCGGCGCCCGGATGGGCGGACGGTCTGGTCACATGGCCGCCCGAAACGATCACGCCGACAGCATGGCCGGTTCGCGCAGCCACCTTCTTCCTCGTAGGGCCGTGGTGGGGAGAACTACGGCTGCCATTAGCTGGAAAGCGTAAGCTATTTTGAATTGAAAGCTAACGTCGGCGCGCTCGTCGCGCGAACTTCGAGGTGTCCAGTCCTACTGTGCTAAAGCGTTCAGCATCAACATTGCAAAAAATATTCCGCATACGGAAAGTCCAAACAGTTTGGTGGTGGCGCGTTCGCTCATAAAGATAGTCCTCCAATAGCCTTAAGCGAGCCAGCTCCACTTCAGAACGTCTAATTGGGCTGCGGCTCTAGGAATTGGTCGGTCTGGGTCGTAGCCGGAGATGAACGGCAAATCCGGGTGGTGATCACCGGCCCTGATTAATGCGCCATCCATGCTCCGTTGCCATTCAAGCGTCCGCCGATTGATCGCTTGCCAACCTGAACTGCATACAAAGGACGTAAACAACTGTCCCTCCATTGATTCAATCCACATTTCAGATATTTATTATTGCAATGTGGTTTTTAGCTGTGACAAACTTCACGCTTGTGATAATTTTTGTTTGTGATCTCCGTCACAGTCGCAGAGCGTTGACGGAGCGTCCTCGAGTGGGCGTTCTATGCGGCCACGCCACAGGTAAAGTTAGCTTAAACTAATTGCGGGCTGATCTGAATGATCAGCGCCGAATTCTGCTGCGCTCACTTTTCTATTAGGCGTTTTTATTGGCCGCAACTCGGCCACAATCGGGAGACAAAGCCAATGCGATTTATGTTGTTTCTCTTAGTCGTTGCGTTGTCGCTTGCTGTTCCTACATTTGTAAGCTCTCAAGAAGGAAATCAGATAGATATCCGAGAATTATCACGGCGGTGCGGGTCACAAAACGATATCGAACGTGCCTTTTGCCTAGGATACGTTTCAGGGGTGGCACGCCAGGTTAAATGGAACGGCCTTGCCTACAAAGATCTGACTAATCTGCACGACGCAACTATTATCGCCTTTATGGCCGCCTGTCCTTCAACGGTTGTATCAGACGAAGCAACGCTTCAGGTTTTTAAAGACTGGGCAAAGAACCATTCCGACCAAGGGGGCTCTGATGCCCAACTCGGAGTAATGAACGCATTGGTCGCGATGTGGCCATGCAATCAGCAATCAAAATAAATTTTTGGGCCGTACACGATGCGCGCCGGACTCCTGCGACACGCACTCTCTCAGACACGGCAAAGTGTTTGTGACGGACAACGACTAAAACACGGTGTCAGGTCACACGCAGGTTCCAGCTGAAGAGAAGCGGTCGCGATGTCCTAAGCACAGCGCAGAGAAAATAGGCTCAATGCCATAAGTGGGTCGCTTCTTCACGAAGACGTTCAATCTCTTCCCTAACAAATAAAACTCTCGCCTTGAGATCAGTTACAATCGGGTCATCACTTCCAAATTGACAAAGTGCCTCGGAGATTTCCCTCTCAAGGATTTTCTGTCGTCGTTGGAGTTCGAATATGTCGGCTTGCAGCATTGGTATATGCTCCGACTCGAGAGGATGGTCGCTGCAACTGGTTAATGAAGCGTTAAGTTTTAATCATCCAATTTAAATCGTCGGATCTCCCGTTCCGTGCTGAATTGGTTATGGTGCTGTCATACGTAGATACTATATGGTTTTTGGCATGGACCGACGAAGGGAGGATAGAATGGAGAACTCTAAATGATTTTCGTGTCGTGATAGCTGGTTGTATTGGGATAAATTCTCCTGTCGGGCCAAAAATCAACGAACGGTTACTTGCACTTAGATTTCTTGCCGAGAACCTGATTAATGATGTCGCAGACGGCTGCTTGTTCTTGACCGACAAGGGTGGAAGCTCACTGCTGCGCGGCTAGCTATATTTTGTGGGACGTTACTGCCTGAGGCCTGAGTCCTTTTGTCTGTACGTCGCCCATGCAGATAATGAGATGTCGTCCAATTAGCGTCGCGCCGCGGGGCTAATGAATGAATATTTGGTACGCAGTGAAAATTGTTTCGAGTAAAATCAGGACGATGATTATTCGCTCTAAACGCAGAGATCGCTCGGTATCAATGATGTCTGCCAAAGCCTTACCCGTATCCGAGATCACTTTTAGTTTTCGCGACAGGAGGTCGGCGCGTTCTTTCAATTCATATTCGTCTTCGAGTCTCGCGTAGAATCGTTCAAGGTCGGGTCGTTCCCATAACACGTCAGGTTTTTCTGCCACCGCCACCAAACCCGAGACGCGGTGTTGAACCAGTAACGCGTTTCCAATGTGTTTCAAGATTGTTCGGCGGCCTCCTGGAGTGCGGCCCTGCTCTGCCAATTCACGTGCGAGCGGTTCGATGACGTCGAAGACGGCGCTGACATTCCGCTCATCGTGCGCAAGTATGAGATTTGTTGCCATCGCGTCAGCGATGATCAAAACGTGCACAGGCGTCAACTTCCTAAGCAGGATCTTCCCGTCGGGTGTGATTTGTTCGTCCTTCTCTGGCGTAATCTCAATCTGGGTGGAATCTTGCTCGCGACGTGAGAATAGGCCAACAATACGCCCAGCGAGACGACGAACAATTTCGTCCTCCTCTACGGGCGACATGCCGAAGAGAACAGCAACCCCGTAACGAAAAAGGACAACGTAGCCATCGTGTGCGGCACGAAAAGCCAAAGGCGTTGTTGAGAGGACGTCGTTTCGTTCCAGACCCGCCGTTTCAATGCGATCTCCAAGTAGGAGCGCTCTGACCGTAATTGAATGGCTGCTTGGGTTGGCTATGTCGCTCATAGAAAAACCTATAGAGTTAGTCAGCGAACTTTTCGCATAGTAACTATACAGCAAATGAGTTTTTGGCGATTTGGCATGTACTCCAGATAGAAAAGGGCCGCTCACTCCGACAAGCAGTCGACGTCTAGAAAGACCGCGTTCGCCCGTGTCCGGGAAATTCGAGGCATTTAGCGTTGCAGCCGCTGGATCTCTGAAAAAAATCAGCGATGTATCTTGGCCAAATACTGCTACCGCCAACCGCCGGGCACGCTACCCCCCGCTCCATAGATTTAAAATGCGCCGCTTGATGAAAGTGAAATCAATCAAACGGCGGCTCGTTTTGACCGCCGCGTCCAGTACCTTTTGGACAGCAGTGTATTCGCTGGACCAGAACGAGGAAAACCGCGCGAGTGTCGCCGGGTTTATCTCGTTGTGACCGATGCCAGCGAACCAGTTGCGGCTCCAGCTAAGCGCAAAGTCGTACCTGTTGCCTATCGGTGGGTGCATGCGGACATTTAAGTCCCGAAGAGCAACCGCGACCGATTGACGCCTTGCGGCACGGTCTGGATTGAATGATTCCCCGAATATTCTTGGCAATTCCCAGAATACAATGCGCTCATATTCCCAAAACACGGGTTCGAATAACGGGTCTCTGCCGTCGCGCGAAGGATTCACCCGATCCATAAGTACTAGCAAGATATTTGCTTCGCGGTAGAGCAAGATCTTTTCGCGAAAACGATCATGGAACGCCTCGGGCAAACGGAAGGTCTCTGGAGCGACTTGCGGATCGTCCCTCTCGGCCATCTGGTGTAGCGATGCGGCAAGCATCACGGGTGAAGTACGCAGGCGGCGCTTCTTCTTAAACGATGGCATCGCGATGACGTTGCCCCCAAGTTTTATCCAATGACAATTGGAGTCTGGCGGTCGGCATTGCCCTGTTGGGCGGTGAAGTCGGCGGTCCGCGGAGCGGAGCCGCCCGTGTAGCGAAGCGCAGCGGACTGCCGGTCCGCAGCGTAGGTGGCCGGGCTCATCCAACCGAGTCGTGAGTGAGGTCGGTTGTTGTTGTAGTCAGCGCGCCAGGTTTCCAGCACGGCGCGGGTATGCGCAAGCGACCGGAAGAGGGTCTCGTTGAGCAGCTCGTCGCGCAGACGGCCAATAAACGACTCGGCAAAGGCATTCTGCTCCGGCTTGCCGGGTGCGATGTAGTGCCAGGCCACTTTGTGATCGTCCGCCCATTGCAGGATGGCATTTGAGGTCAGCTCGGTGCCGTTGTCGCTGACGATCATCTTCGGTTTGCCGCGATCGGCCAACAGCCGATTGAGTTCGCGGGCAACCCGAAGCCCCGAGATCGAGCTGTCAGCGACGAGCGCCAGGCACTCGCGCGTGCAATCATCGACCACAACGAAAATGCGCAGGCGCCGACCATCGATGAACTGGTCGGCAACGAAGTCGACTGACCAGCGGTCGTTCGGGCATTGCGGAGCCAACATTGGTGCCCGCGTGCCCAAGGCGCGCTTGCGTCCACCCCGCCGGCGCACCATCAGGCGTTCCTCGCGATAAAGCCGAAACAGCCGCTTGTGATTCACGATAAAGCCCTCCCGGCGCAGCAACACGAGGAGCCGCCGGTAGCCGAAGCGGCGGCGCTCATGGGCAAGAGCCTTCAACCGCTCGCGCAACTCGGTATCCGGCGGTCTGCGCGAGCAATACCGCACCGTCATCCGCACACAGCCGATCATCCTGCACGCCCGCCGCTCGCTCAACTCGAACGCCGAACGTACATGAGCGACAGCCTCTCGCTTGGCAGCGGGCGTCACCATTTTTTTGCCAGCAGGTCCTTCAGTGCCGCGTTGTCAAGCATCGCATCCGCCAAAAGCTTCTTCAGCTTGGCGTTCTCGCTCTCAAGCCCCCGGAGCCGCTTGGCTTCGGAGACTTCCAGACCGCCGTACTTGGCCTTCCAGTTGTAGAAGCTAGCCTCGCTGATCCCGTATTTGCGGCACAGATCGGCCGTCTTCATCCCGGCCTCGTGCTCCTTCAGGAGCGCAATGATCTGCTCTTCCGTATATCTCTTTCGCTTCATCGTCTGGTCCTTTCCCCAAGGGCCAGACTCCAGTTCGCCTTGGATCAATTCAAGGGGGCAACGTCAGCGATCATCCCGTCAACTTACCCGCGAGCCGATGGAAACTATAACTCTCCGACTTGAGGATCACGGCTTGCGCTCCCAAGCCGTTTTGAAATCCGCCATCGGATTCACCGCCGATAACGCGCCATCTATTGACGGCGTCAGATTATATTATGACAGAGTTGAGTGTGGTAATGGAGTGGTGTGTCTTGCACCGGCATGATAATCGGTGATAGCGAGAAGAATAGTTGCAATGAGGTGCCCGAGCGCTAGACACCAGTCAGCCGCCACCAGCGACACGATGTTGCCGATAACGTCGAGTGGCCCCGTTCCAACATCGTGGCTGCCACACTAGTACTCGGCACTCCTTGTCCTGGCCGGGCTGCATCATCAATACGTTCGGATAGTATTTCCGGAAAGGACAGGCATTTTGCGACAGTTGGCGCGAGTACCCCGATGAAGGCGCGTCACTTATTCTGATCTTCTTCAATCATCTGCGGACGCGTTTACTAAATTGCAATTCTAGCTACAGCGAACATAGACCATCGTGCCATACCGGCCGGCGACCTCTGGATCGAGCCAACGCATAACCATAACCTTGCCATTAAACGAGATGATTTCCCTGTCGGTTTCGCCAATGGGACCATCCGGCCCTATGTAGTTCTTGCCGTCTGGTCCGCCTTTAAGTTTTACTTCTGATAACTCTTTGGAATCCGCTAAGTACATCATTACACCGCCTGTCGGTCCTTTCGTAATCTTATAGGGATTATTGCATTGCCTGCGTGCCGCCGCCTCAGTCCGCGCCCGCGCTCCTTCCTGATGGTACGCGGCTAGGCCCCAACCACCCACTAGCTGGTCGGCAGGAATGCTGGCTGGCAAAACCGTTGACGAAGGCGCAATTTCCGGCTGCATCGACGTCGCGCATGATGCAATGAATGGTGCGCTCGCAATCAGTGCAACGCTTGTTAAAATACGCATTGTGGCACCACGGGATTAGCGAATCGGCTGTAACTGCTACCGTTTTCTGTTAGCTCGACATTTCCTAATCTAAAAAGCGAGTGATCGATTATAGCTTTAGCTTTCTGCGTGCCGCTCATCATATGAAGGAAGCCCATAGTCTTCTCCTTTCAGTAATTAGTTGCAAGGTACCTCTTTAGTATGGCGGTTACAGCTATTCAGGGATGCTTTTCATTTTGGCGGCTCGGAAAGCTGCAGCCGCGGTATCTCCCTAACACACGTACGTGCCGGCTTTCATTTTGCTATCTGCACCTTAACATTGACGTATATCGTCACGGCGTCAATACGCTTAGAAGACAGGGCGGCCAAGCATTGGTCGCTGGCTGGCTGAACTGATTCGGCGGATGAGCACGGACAACGCGCTGCCTGCGATCGACATGTGCGTGGTCCCGTGCGTACTTTGAGCAATTATTTGCCTCTGCGCGAACGACGAGTCGCACGTTGCGCCTGGCTACGCCTCTCTGGCTCGATCAGGGCGGATCGGTCATCTTGCCGCTAACAGAGCCACCCCCCCGAAAAAGTTCTATTCTTATTGTTCCAATGTTTGTTCCAATGTCCGGATATTTGTTCCAATGAGCGACCCGGCCGACCGGTATTATGAGTCGCAAGGGCTGCGGCTGCATTACGTCGACTGGGACAATGGTACGGCGCCACCGCTGGTCTTGATTCACGGCGGCCGCGACCATTGCCGCAGTTGGGACGATGTCGCACGCGCGTTGCAGCCGCATTTTCACGTCATCGCACTTGATCTGCGCGGCCACGGCGACTCTGAGTGGGCCAAGGGCTCAAGCTATAGCCTATCCGATTATGTCTATGACCTGGCTGGGCTGCTGCGTGCCGTGGGCTTGCATCAAATCGCTCTGGCGGGTCATTCGATGGGCGGAATGGTCGCATTGATTTTCGCCGGTACCTTTCCCGAGCATGTGTCGCGATTGGCTGTCTTGGATGGTTTGACGGTGCTGCCCGGATCGCAGCCCGTACCGATTCACGAAAGGATAGCCAAGTGGATTGCCCAGCTCGACAAGTTCGCGCAGGCGAAGCCGCGCCGTCTCGGAAGTATCGACGAAGCGGCTGAACGGATCGTCGCGCATAACAAGCGTTTGACGACGGCGCAGGCGTTGCATCTTGCCCACCATGGCGTGCGATCAAACGCCGACGGTAGCTACAGCTGGAAGTTCGACGACTATCAAGCGACTCGAGCGCCGTATCGGCTATCGCCGGACGATTATGCCGCGCTATGGTCGCGGATCGCCTGCCCGACGCTATTCCTGCGTGGCAACGAGAGTTTCCTTCCCGATCCGGCGTCCGCGCTCAAATATTTCAAGGAGGCGCGCGCCGTGACGATCGTCGGGGCAGGACACTGGCTGCAGCACGACAAGCTCGACGAAATCGTTGCGCTGCTGCGTTCGTTCCTTGCCGACTAGGCGTGGATGAAGGTCCGGCTGATCAGCACCAGAATGACAAAGAAAACAATACCGAGCATCAGGCTCCAACCGATCAGTTTTTTCTCGATCGGTAGCAGCGGCTCGTAAGCCATAGCACGCATTTCTTCGCCGATCTTGGAATGCTGCTGTGACATGACCGTTCTCCTCTAGCTCACGAGCGGCGGTTTGACGCCGGCAAAGAAAATCAGCGCGATCACCAGCCCGACCCAGACGACGAAACCGAACAGGCAAAGCAAGTAGACCGCGGCGAGGCGACCAATGCCTTCTTCCCAGAGCTTGCGAAAATTGCTCACCACTCCGATGGTGAAGAAGGTCAGCACGAAGAAGATGCCGCGCAAGGTGTTGGCTTCGCCCATCGCCGCCTTGACTTTCGCGACCACCGGCGCCGACGCCGTCAGCGCCACCACCAGGATAATGAGGAACGTTATCACGTAGCCGATGATGAACTTCGGGAAGCGTTGCCAGATTTCGCTGACCTTGGCGGTGTCACTCGTGCGCACTTCGATGTGCTTGGTCCACACCCAGGCGAGCACGAACGCCCAGATGCCGATAAAGATGTCGATGAAAACCTTCACCGTCGCGGCGGTGCCGAGAATCCAGCCGGGTTGATATTTGATGCCCTGCGCCGCCGCCTTGGCGAGGATGAGCCCCTCGGTGATGGCGCCGCTAGCCACCGCCGCGCCGTCGGTTTTCACCGAGAGTGCCATCCAAGCGCCCGCCGCCATCGGCTGCTGGTCGAGGAAATAGCCAGCGACGAACGGCAGAATCAGTAACTCGACAACCGCAAAAACCACGACCAGCGACGACACCATGATCGGGACGACCGGCCGGGCGCGGATGGCGGCACCGGTGGCGATCGCTGCGGACACGCCGCAAACCGAAATGCCGGAAGCAAGCGGCGCCGCCCATTCGCGGCTGAACTTGAACCAAACACGCGCCACGTAATAGACGACCGACCAGAAGATCAAGTAGGCGACGATGATGGAGGCGAGGCCGAGGAACATCAGCTGCGTCGCCAGGCCGAGCTTTTCCGCCGATACGATGCCGAGAAATCCGCCGAGAATGACAATCGCGATCTTGATGTACAACTCCGGCCGGATCGCTTCCTTCATCCACTCGGCCAACCCAGGGAAGAAATTGCCGATGATCAGGCCGGCGATCAGCGCGACCACGAATCCGCCTTCTGCGGTCAGCCGCAGCGACCAGGTGATGCCGAACCTCTGCATGTCGGCCGGTGTGTTCACCGCTAGGTTGGCGTAGCTACCGATGATCCAGCAGGCGTAGCTCAGCCAGAATACGGCTGAGAAAGCGACGACGAAGCGTCCAATATCGGCACGCAGCGCTACAGCGCCGGCGGTCATCAGCACCAAAAGTGCGAAATACGTGGCGATCAGCGCGCCCACACCGCCCAAGCCGGCGAAGGCTTTCGAAACCGGCGCGAGTGCCTTGCTCGAATCGGTCCACACGCTGGTGGTTACGATCCAGCCGAGAACATCCACGCCCGCAACCAAGCCGAGCGACAGCGCAAATACGATCAAACCGATGATAAGCGACAGCCAGTCCTCACTGAGGCCTTGAATCTTACTGTCCATTGTCTTCCCCGAACGTTGCTCGCGTGATGCAAGCGGGCGATCGCCTGACTTACTCAACAATTATTTTAGCCTGGTGTTGCGCCGACGCGCGCGTCCACGGCGCAGAGGTTCCCTTATTGGTCCGGCAAGAAATTGCTGTGCGGCGCACGGACCGGCAATTAGTTTTTACGAAATACTCTAAGCTTGCAATGACTCTTCACCTGAAATCTTGGCGCTTTGATCTTATTGGAGAATTGCCTTTCGAAATGCCTCGCTGTTCCTGCTGCAATGCGAAAGGTTCGCTGCAACGCCGCGCACCGCGCCTTCTCCACTGCATTTTTGTATCATGGCGTCGTGTCCGTCCTATGCAAGAATGAGCATCATTACGCGTGTAAATTTTGGAAGTGTTGAGGGCGCAAGCGATTACGACTGCAGGCTGAGAGAAAAATTTCACCGTCGAACCTTGCCTCTTTGAATGTATATTGTCCTGCGGCACGGGACTGTAGTGAAGAGATTGCGGGCGGACGCCAGGTCGCGCTATCGTGCCACTCAAAACCGGCGTCGATCGGGGGAAAGATCGCCCAATGTTTACTAGCAATCCGTTCGCCGCACTTTCGACGTCCGTTCCACCGGCTGTGATGCAGGCCTACGTTGTGGTGATGGTACTTCTCGTTGCTGGCGGCACGCTTTTCGACATCTGGCATAAGCAGAGCGCCCGGTATTTCTTTAATCATTGGCGGATGGCGAAGAAACAAGGGGCGCGGCAGATTGGCGGTGGCGAAATGGCATCCCTGGCGGTCCGCACCGGGCTCGTGGAGGTTCTGACGTCCGCTGAATTCTGCAATCAGCAGCGCCGAGCCGCCCACCTTCTGACGATGTATGGTCTCATGATCTACGTCGTCGCGACTATTATCTTGGTATTTTACTATCCGACGCCCGCAACGCCGGTGCCCGTCCTCGTTCCAGCGCTCTGGCACATCGGTGCTTTGATGATTTGCCTTGGCGGCTACTGGTTCTGGTTCTTCATTCGAGTCGACGTTGCCTCCGAGGGCAACTCGCCGTTGCGCTTGGTGCGTGCCGACTTGTTTATCGTTTCGCTGCTCGCTAGTGCAACCCTGGGCTTGATCTGGTCCTATGCGCAATGGGTAGGCAGCGCGACCTGCGCCACTGTGTTGCTCGGTCTCTATCTCATCGCCACCACGGTCTTGTTCGGATCAATTCCCTGGTCGAAGTTCTCCCACATGTTTTTCAAGCCGGCGGCGGCTTTCCAGAAGCGGATCGAACAGGCGAACGAATCGCGGCGCAACCTTCCGGCCCCCGCAAAACGCCCGGCCACTTTCGGGGGTGTCCGCCGGCACTCGCACCACTTCTGAGTTTCGGTCGCCGACAAAAGAAGTTAGGAGGCGCAAACACAATGCCGACTTTTGTCTACATGACGAGTTGCGACGGGTGCGGCCACTGCGTGGATATCTGCCCGTCCGACATCATGCACATCGACACGATCTACCGGCGCGCCTACAACATCGAGCCGAATATGTGCTGGGAGTGCTACTCTTGCGTAAAGGCGTGTCCGCAAAACGCGATCGACTGCCGCGGATACGCCGATTTCGCACCCCTGGGACACAGCGTTCGCGTGTTACGGGAGCCTGAGAAGGCTACGATCTCGTGGAAGATCAAATTTCGGGACGGCCGCGAAAAGAATTTCGTTTCGCCGATCAGAACGACGCCGTGGGAATCGATCAAGGCACCGTCCGAATACGCGTTACCCAGCGCGGATGCGTTCAAATCCCAGCAGCTCTCGCACGAACCCCAGGCGCTCCACATCGATACGCTGCCAACGCTCACTCCGCGTCAAAGCAAGGAAGGATAAATTTGATGGGACTGTTCACACGGCGTAAAACCGTGTTCGTTGATGCCGATATCTTGGTCATTGGTGGCGGCATGGGTGGGTGCGGGGCAACCTACGAATCGCGTTACTGGGGACGCGACCTGAAGATCGTTTGCGTGGAGAAAGCGAATATCGAGCGCAGCGGCGCGGTGGCTCAGGGCCTCTATGCGATCAACTGCTACATGGGCATGCAGTGGAACGAGAATAAGCCCGAGGATCACGTGCGCTACGCGCGTAACGACCTAATGGGCCTCGTGCGCGAGGACTTAGGCTACGACATTGCCCGCCACGTCGACTCGACAGTGCACAAGTTCGAGGAGTGGGGCCTTCCCATCATGCGGGACCCGCAAACTGGGCGGTACCAGCGCGAAGGCAAATGGCAGATCATGATCCACGGCGAGAGCTACAAGCCGATCGTCGCGGAGGCCGCCCGCAAGGCTGCGAGCGAAGTTTACAACCGGATCATGGTGACTCATCTGCTAATGGACAAGACACGGCCAAACCGCGTCGCAGGCGCCATCGGCTTCAACGTTCGCAATGGAAATTTCTACGTCTTCCGCACCAAGGCGGTAATCGTGGCTGCCGGCGGCGCGTCCCACATTTTCAAGCCGCGTTCGGTCGGCGAGGGTATGGGACGGACCTGGTATGCGCCATGGAGCAGTGCCTCTGCCTATGCCTTGCCGATCCTCGCTGGCGCTAAAATGACGCAGATGGAGAACCGGATCGTCCTCACTCGCTTCAAGGACGGTTATGGGCCCGTCGGCGCTTACTTCCTGCATCTGAAGACCTATACGCAGAATGCCTACGGTCAGGATTACGAGCCCACCTGGTTTGAATCGCTGAAGAGCCTGGTTGGCGATTATGTGAATCGCCACCCGGTGCCGACCTGCCTGCGTAACCACGCCCTACTCGAGGAGGTGAAAGCTGGCCGTGGTCCGATCCGCATGGTGACGAAGGAAGCCTTTAAGGATCCGCATAATGAGACGGTCGGCTGGGAAAATTTCCTCGGCATGACGATCGGGCAGGCGGTCGTCTGGGCCTCGCAAAACATCGACCCCAAAGAAGTGAATCCCGAGCTGACAACGTCCGAGCCCTACGTCATGGGCTCGCACGCGACGTGTTCAGGCGCCTGGGCGAGCGGCCCGGAAGACTGCGCGCCGGCGGAATACCAGTGGGGCTACAACCGCATGCTGACGGTCGAAGGGCTGTTCGGCGCCGGCGACACCATCGGCGGCAGCGCCCATAAGTTCTCCTCGGGCTCCTTTACGGAAGGCCGCATCGCCGGCAAGGCGGCAGTTAAATACGTGAAAGATATGGGTCAGCAGCAGCCGCAGGTCAGTGAAGCAGAATACGAAGATCTCAAGAAGATCGTCTACAAGCCGCTCGAGAACTACGAAGTCGGGCGCAACGAGATCGTTGGCGGCACCGTTTCGCCGAGCTACATCCTGCCGTTGCATGGCCTGCAGCGTCTCGAGAAGATCATGGATGAGTATGTCGGCGGGATCAGCGCACATTACACTACCAACGAACCACTACTCATGCGCGGTCTAGATCTGCTGCGCATGCTGAGGGAAGATTGCGCGCATATCGGCGCGCCGGACCTGCACCAGCTGCAGCGGGCGTGGGAGCTACAGCACCGCGTGCTGGCTTCGGAATGCGTGACGCAGCACACTTTGTTCCGCAAGGAAACGCGCTGGCCGGGATACTACTACCGAGCGGATCATCCAAAGCTCGACGACAAGGATTGGCACTGCTTCACGTTGTCTCGCTACGACCGCGAGTCGGGGGCTTGGCAGATGGAAAAGGTTCCGGTGCACCACATTGTTGACTGAGCCGGATCATTCCAGGTTCATGTCCAAGCTCGTACCACCGCACGGCAGCAACTCGTTGATGCCGCTTCTGTTGCCGGAAGCGGAGCGCGTGGAATCGCTGCGCCGCGCACAGGGTCTCAAGCACGTGCCGATGACGAGCCGTGAGACTTCCGATTTCCTCATGATGGCGATGGGCGCCTACACGCCGCTCACTGGATTCATGGGTAAGGCGGATTGGCACGGCTGCTGCGCCAGCATGAAACTGAAAAGCGGTTTGTTTTGGCCTATCCCAATCACGCTCTCCTGCAGCAAGGAGCTGGCCGACAGCATCAAGTTCGAGGAGACCGTGGCGCTGGTCGATCAGGAATCAAATGAAGTCATGGGCTTGCTCGACGTCACCGAGAAATATGAGATCGACAAGGCTTTCGAGTGCCAGCACGTCTTTCGGACGACCGAATCCCAGCATCCGGGCGTCGCCAAGGTCATGGAGCAGGGGCCGATCAACCTCGCTGGCCGCGTACAAGCTCTCAGCGAGGGACGATTCCCGACGCAATACAAGGGACTCTACTATGGCCCGGCGGAAACGCGCGCGCTATTCACTGACAGAGGCTGGAGCCGCGTTGCCGCCTTCCAGACCCGCAACCCGATGCACCGCAGCCATGAACATCTGGCCAAGATCGCGATCGAGGTCTGCGACGGTATCCTCATCCATCAGGTTCTCGGCGTGCTCAAGCCCGGCGATATTCCCGCTGAGGTGCGAGTCAAGGCAATCGACGCTCTAACCGAGCGCTATTTCGTGCCCGGCACCTATATCCAGGCCGGCTACCCCATAGAGATGCGCTATGCGGGCCCGCGTGAGGCCCTGCTGCATGCGCTGTTCCGGCAGAATTTCGGCTGCTCGCATCTGGTCATCGGCCGCGACCACGCCGGTGTCGGCAGCTACTACGGTCCCTTCGACGCGCAGCACATTTTCGAAACGCTGGAGCCCGGAAGTATGGTTATCCATCCGCTCAAGATCGGCGTCACGTTCTATTGCTACAAATGCGACGGCATGGCGACCGAACGCACGTGCCCGCATGGCGATGAGCATCGGCTGCAGATTTCCGGCACGCGCCTGCGCGAGATGTTCGTCAAGGGCGAGAAAATACCCGAGGAGTTCAGCCGACCGGAGGTCGTTACGGTCCTCAAAGATTATTACGCGGGCCTGACAGGCTAGAGTCCGGCACGATGATCATCGCGCAGATTCCCGACATGCATCTTGCCTTCGACGGGTATCCGCCGAACATGCGACGTCCGGTCTATTTCGTGCACCGGTTCGATCCGGCTTGGGGTTTTGTCACCGAAACACGGATTCCGCGCGCGGGCACGCGTCGGCGGTGCTTATGTCCGCTTGATCAGAAAGCGGAAGGTGTCGCCAATCCGCGATGCCTCGAGCAGCTTATTGCCAGTCTTCCGGCAATAAACCTCGAAATCGGCGACTGCGCCCGGATCGGTAGCGATCACTTCCAGAGTCTTGCCCGTCGCCACGTTTCGCAGCGCCTTGTTCGCTTTCATCACTGGCAGCGGGCATTTCAGCCCTTTAAGATCGAGGAAATGGTCGGCCATGTCACTTTCCGCAAGCTCAGTGTTGCTTGCAAAAACTTGATATCACAAGCAGGCGCTCGAAACAGCCTCGCGCTTAGCCGATTGAACGCATGATTGATCCGCCACCACGCTGCAACGCCGTCATCGCCGATATTGACTCGGCCAATGCCGATGACCCGCGCACCGTTACCGTGGCCGGCACGTCGCGGCCCTATGAAGTCGTTTATGCCGAGCGCATGACCGAGCGGCTTGCGGCGATGTACCCGGAGGGGTCCGACTTGTTGCACATCGCCGCACGCGGCCAGCATATCCGCCGCTTCGACATCCCGCGCGCGCAATTTCCGCAAGGGCGCGACGGCTACAATCAATGGCGGCGCATGTGCCGCGAGCACCATGCCAGGCTGTTGCACGACATTATGATCCGGCACGGCTACGGCGAGGCAAGCATCGCGCACGTCGCGAAGTTGGTGAAGAAGGAGCAGCTTAAGAAGGACAGAGAATCGCAGGCGCTGGAGAACGTCGTCGACGTCGTCTTCCTCGAGTACTATTTCGACGAGTTCTACGGCAAGCACCAATACAATGATGCTAAGCTTATCGACATCATCGGCAAGACCTTGCGCAAGATGTCGCCCAAGGGCCACAAGGCGGCGCTCGCCCTCGGTCTGCCCGAGCGCACGCGTAAGCTCGTATTGGCTGCTGCCGAGCGCGAGGCTTCGGCACTTGCGGCGCTGGCCAAGGTGGCCATCGACTGAGCCAAAGCTGCCTAGGCAGCTATCAATATAATAAAGACGGTCTATCTTGAGCCCGTGGTTTGCACTGGGATCGACCGATGGAGCAACTTCCGATCTTCTTAAACCTGAACGGCAGATGCGTTGCTGTGTTCGGCGGCGGCATTGCAGCCGCGCGGAAGGCGGAGATTGCCGTGCGGGCTGGTGCGGTAGTAAAGGTGTTTGCCGAACAATTGTCGGAAGAATTCGCGGAAATTAAACAGACCAAGGGCTTTTCGGTTGTCACACGAGCGCCTTGCGTCGATGATCTCACGGACTGCATGCTGGTTTACTGCGCCTCGGAAGAGATGGAGCAGAACCGTAAGGTCTATGCGGTCGCCCGGGAGGCGCGCGTTCTCTGCAATGTGGTCGACCTGCCGGAGCTTTGTGACTTCACCATGCCATCGATCATCGATCGTTCGCCGGTGGTGATCGCTGTCTCGACCGCAGGTACCTCGCCAATCCTCGGTCGCATGATCAAGGCACGGCTCGAGACGCTGTTGCCCGCCGCCTACGGCCGAATCGCGGCCTTCGTCGGCCGCTACCGCAAGAGGGCGGCCGCGAGTATCGCCGATTTTACGCAGCGCCGGCACTTCTGGGAGCGCGTTCTCGACGGGTCGGTCGCCGATCTGGTGCTGGCAGGCAAGCAGGCCGAGGCGGCCGCGGAGTTCGATGTGCAACTCGAGGCCGCCGCGCGCGGCGCCAAACATCGCCAGCAGGGCGAGGTCTATCTGGTCGGTGCCGGCCCAGGCGATCCCGACCTACTGACCTTCAAAGCGCTGCGGCTGATGCAGCGCGCCGATGTAGTGCTTTACGACCGCCTCGTCGGTAAAGGTATCCTGAATCTCGTGCGCCGCGATGCTGAGCGCATCTATGTCGGCAAGCTACCTAAAGAACACACGATGCCGCAGGAAGAGATCAGCCAACTGTTGCTGCGCTTGGCGAAGGAAGGCAAGCGGGTACTTAGGCTGAAGGGCGGCGATCCCTTTGTGTTCGGACGCGGCGGCGAGGAAATCGAGCCCCTGGCCGCGGCGGGTATTCCCTTCCAGGTCGTTCCTGGCATCACCGCGGCCTCGGGTTGCGCCGCCTACGCTGGCATCCCGCTGACCCATCGCGATCATGCGCAGACCTGCGTTTTCGTCACCGGCCATGCCAAGGAGGGCAGGATAAATCTCGACTGGGAGCTGCTGCTGCAGCCGCGGCAGACGGTTGTCGTCTATATGGGGCTTGAGAGCATCGCCGAACTCACGCGACAATTCATCGCCAAGGGCGCGCCACCATCTTTGCCGGTCGCGCTGATCGACAACGGCACGCGCCCCAATCAGCAAGTGCTGACGACAACGCTCGATACCATCGCTGAAAAGTCGGCCAAGGCCGGAATCAAAGGGCCAGCAATCCTAATCATCGGCTCGGTCGTGCGGCTGAGCGAGAGGCTCGGTTGGTACGTACCGGAAGAGCAAGCGAGCAAAGCGAAACCTGCTGCTATGCCGGTGACGGAATAATTACTGTAGACGAAACTAGGCGCGCGCCCTAACACGCGTCTCGCCAATCTCTTGCTCCCAGCGCAGAATTGTCTGCCGCAGCGCGTGGAACTTCTGATCGGTGCCGTCGAACAGAGGGTCTTTTCTGTCGTCCATGCGGGCATCGATTTCCACCCAATCTTCGGGCTTCAAGGTCTTGGCCGCGGCCGGAAAGAGCAAGAGTTCTTCCTTGGACATGTGGCGCCGCTGATACTCGATGAAATCACGCACCACGTCGTGGAAGTTCTGCCGCAAATACTCGCGCCCTGCCAGGATATCGCTCACCGCTTCTGACAGCCGCTGCAAGCGCATGGACTCCATTTCGTGCTCGTCTTCCACGTCGCCGATACGCTGGGCGGCGCCGGGATCGCGCAATTTTAACTTTTCGAAAAGGATATCCTCTTTCGGGTGATGGTAGCCTTCTGGATAATCTTGGAAATAGTCGATGATCGCGTGCAGGATTTCATAATCGGGAGACTCGCTGTGATCGAAGGCGTCCAATTCCTGCTCGAGGACGACGAGCAATTTTTCGATGTTGCGATGCTCTTCGAGCAAGACTTCGATCATTCTTGACTCCTCGGCCATGCGGTATCCGTGTAAGTTATTGATCAGGCAACCATAATCTCAGGGACGGGGCTCGCCCTCATACTTTTGACTGCAACCTTACTGCAACCTTAATGTCAAATCGATTCAGGGCTTTGCGGTAAATCAAAGCGCGCCGGCCCGGGCCGTTGAATATTTTTGCCAGAAATTGCTCCTCCCATTTGCGGGCCGAATCGATGGTCAACACCGATGCTGGGCCGGGCTTCAAGATCCTGGCGCGAGAAGATTTTTCCGACGTGACCTATTCGCTGGTCGTTCACCATCCCCTGATGGCGCAAGCCGCACAGCCCGGTCAGTTCGTGATTGTCATGTCGCATGAGTCCGGTGAGCGCGTGCCGCTCACCATCGCCGACTTCGACCGCAAGAGAGGCACCGTTAGTTTGGTGGTTCAGGCGGTCGGCAAGTCGACCAAGGAGATGCAGCAGATCTGCAAGCCAGGTACCTACCTCTATGGACTGGTCGGCCCGATGGGAGTGCCGAGCCCGATCACCGGCAAGAAGAAGGTCGTCTGCGTCGGCGGTGGCCTCGGCGTTGCGCCAATCTATCCGCAGGCGCGCGGCTTTAAAGAGAATGGTGCTTATGTGATCGGCATCCTGGGCTTCCGCAACAGGGACCTAGTGTTCTGGGAAGACAGATTCCGCGCCTGCTGCGACGAGCTGATCCTGTGTACCGATGACGGATCGGTCGGCATGAAGGGTTTCGTCAGCGACGGTATCAAAGTTGCCATCGCCGGTCACAAGGACATCGAGGAAGTCGTTGCCATCGGCCCGCCGATCATGATGAAAGCTTGCGCCGAAACCACGCGCCCATACGGCATCAAGACCATGGTCAGTCTCAACCCCATCATGGTCGACGGCACCGGAATGTGCGGCGGCTGCCGCGTGAAGATCGGCAACGAGATCAAATTCGCCTGCGTCGACGGTCCCGACTTCGACGGTCACAAGGTCGATTTCAACGATCTGATGATGCGGCTGAAACGTTACGCCGCAGAAGAGAAAGCCGCGCTCGATCGTTGGTCGGAGAACTGTCGCATGATGCAGCAGGCGCCGACAATCAAGACGGTCGAGCAACCCGAGGAAATGCCCGATCCGTTTGAGGATGCCCTCGGAGGCTAAAGGAGGGTCTTTCAGGAGGGATTTTTCAGCGATGGCCACCAAGAAGAAGAAAACAATTCGAACTATCCCGCAGAAGCGGACTCCAGTACGCGAACAAGACGCGAAGGTACGGGTCAAAAACTTTGACGAAGTCAATTGCGGCTATTCGCTGGAAGAAGCGCTCAACGAATCGGAGCGTTGCTTGCTGTGCCCTGACCCGGGCTGTGTCGCCGGCTGTCCGGTCAACATCAACATCCCGAAGTTCATCGAGGCGATCAGTAACAAGGATCTGCGCGGGGCCTATGATACGATTACCGCCAGCAATTTGCTGGCCGCTGTCTGCGGCCGCGTCTGCCCGCAAGAGACGCAATGTGAAGGCGTGTGCATCGTCGGCGAGTCGCTCGAGCCGGTCGCCATCGGCAGGCTGGAGCGCTTTGTCGGCGACACCGCCATCAGGGAAGGCTGGAGCAACGTCCCGTACATCGAGCCACGCGGCTTCAAGATAGGCATTGTTGGCTCAGGGCCCGCCGGCATGGCCTGCGCCGCCGACATGGCTAAGGCCGGTTGCGAAGTAACGGTTTTCGAGGCCTTCCATCAGGCCGGCGGCGTGCTCAAATACGGCATCCCCGATTTTCGCCTGCCCAACGCAGTGGTCGATGCCGAGATCGAGAACTTGCGCAAGCTCGGCGTAAAGTTTGAGTGCAACACGTTGGTCGGCCGCCTGTTCACCATCGAGCGGATGCGCGACGAGTTCGGCTTCGATGCAGTGTTCATCGGCACCGGCGCGGGTTATCCGTCGATGCTCGGTATCCCCGGCGATTCGCTCAGCGGTGTCTTGTCCGCCAATGAGCTGCTTACCCGCTGCAATCTGATGCGGGCGAAGGAATTCCCCAACTACGACACGCCGATACCTCTCGGCAAGAAAGTCGCGGTGATCGGCGCAGGTAATACGGCGATGGACGCGACGCGCGTCTGTCTGCGGCTGGGCGCCGAGAAGGTCTACTGCGTTTACCGGCGCTCCCGCACGGAATGCCCGGCGCGTGTCGAGGAAGTGCACCACGCCGAGGAGGAGGGTGTTGAATTCAATTGGCTCACGGCGCCGGTCGAAATCCTCGACGACGGCAAGGGTAATGTGCGTGCGATGCGCTGCATCAAAATGGAGCTCGGCGAACCGGACGATTCGGGCCGCCGGCGTCCGGTCCCGGTAGAGGGTAGCGAATACGAATTTGATTGTGATCAAGTTGTGTTCGCGATCGGCACCAACGCCAATCCGATTATTGGACAGACCTCGAAGCTACGCCTCAACAAGCGCGGCTACATCGACACCGATGAGAATCTCGCCACTTCGATGGCAGGCGTCTTTGCCGGTGGCGACATCGTCACCGGCGCCGCCACCGTCATCGAGGCGATGGGCGCCGGCCGCAAAGCCGCGCGCAGCATAAAGAAGTATCTGAGAATCAACGAGTCAACGGTTGAGGAGGCAGCCGAAAGTCCGGTTACTAGCTTCTTCGGCATCGATCTCCAGGAACGCAACTACGCGCGCATCCGCGCTGCCTAAGGAAGGAAAATGCAAGAAGCCCTCGTCGAAGCGCCCGTCAAATCCCGCCCGCGCCCGGCAGCCTCCCCAGAGGCGACTGCCAAGAAGGCTACGCCGGCCACGTTAAGCGAACACATCGTCGAAATCGTCAGTGACTCGGGCGAGGGCGCGCAGCGCTGCGGCCAGACTTTCGGTGCCATCGCTTCGCAGATGGGCCTTGGTGTATGGACCGTGGAGATAATCCCCGCGGAAATCCGCCCGCCCGCCCGCAGCGTCGCCGGCGGCAGCGGCAACCGCATTCGCCTTGGCTCAAAGCGCATCACCAATGGGGGCAACGAAACCGACCTGGTGATTGCCTTCAACGAGCAGGTGCTGCTCGGGCGCGTGCGCACGGGCGAGCTGAAGCCAGGCTGCACCATTCTCTTGGAAAGCATGTGGCGGGAACACAAGGACCCGAAAATCGTCGAGTCCTATACTGAGACCTACGACCAGCTCGCGAAAGCCGGCTACAAGGTCGTCGAAATCCCGATGGAGCGCCAGTGTAAGACCATCCTCGCCGACTCGCGGCGCGGCAAGAACATGTTCGCGCTCGGCATTCTCTGTAGCATCTACAGCTTTGATCTCAAGCTGGCGCGCGAGCAGATTGCGATCACCTTTGGCAAGAAGAACGCCAGCGTCATCGAAACGAACGTCAGGCTGCTGCACGCCGGTTACGACTGGGCCGAAAATAATCTCGAGTTCAAATATTGCATCCCGGCAACGCGCAGCACCGAGCCGCAGATCGTCGTTAACGGCAATACGGCGCTGGCGCTCGGCGTCCTGGCTTCCGGCATGGAAATCTGTGCGATGTATCCGATCACGCCAGCGACTTCGGTCTCACATTACCTGAGCAGCGTGTTCGAGAAGGTTGGCGGCATCGTGCATCAGGCGGAAGATGAAATCGCCGCCTGCACCTTCGCGATCGGTGCTTCCTATGCCGGCAAGTGCGCCGTGACTGTCACCTCCGGCCCTGGTTATTCGCTCAAGCAGGAAGGCATCGGCCTCGCTGTCATGGGCGAAATCCCGTTGGTCGTCATCAACGTACAGCGTGGCGGGCCCAGCACGGGCCAGCCAACGAAGGTGGAGCAAGGCGATCTCCTAACCTCGGTGTTTGGTAGCCACGGTGACGCGCCCAAAGTGGTGATCGCGCCCGCCACAATCGAGGACTGCTTCTATTCGGTGATCACCGCGCGCAAGATTGCCGAGGCCTTCAACATGGTCGTGGTGATCTTGTCTGACGCTTCGCTCGGCACCTCACAGCAGCCCTTCCCGCGGCCGCAATTCAGGGAAGATTGGCTGGCGCCACCGATCGATCAGAGCGAAGTGCCGCCAAGCGCCAAGCCCTATGACTGGAATCCGAAGACCGGCTTGGCCCGCCGCTTCATCCCCGGCCAATCCGGTGGGATGCACACGTTGACAGGCCTCGCGCATGACAAGCTGAGCCACGTCGCTTACGATCCGGAGAGCAACGAATCCGGCTTGCGGATGCGCAGCCTAAAGCTGGCTGCGCTGCAGCAGACGCTCAAGCCGGCGCCCGTGTTCGGCGATCCCAAAGGCGACCTCCTGGTTATCGGCTGGGGCAGCACCAAGGGCGCGATCGAGGAGGCCGTCGACAATCTGCGCGCCGAAGGCCACAAAGTCTCCTCGGTGCACCTCACCTTCCTGCAGCCGCTGGCACCGGGGCTCAAGGAGCTGATGCAGAAGTTTAAGAAGGTCATTTGCATCGAGGGCAATTGGAGCGACGATCCCAAGCAAGACATCGTGAACGAGGACAACCGCCGCTTTAGCGCACTCGCTATGATGTTGCGCTCGCGCTACCTCGTCGACGTAGATTGCTGGAGTGAGGTGCGCGGACAGCCGATCAAGCCGAACACCATCCAGCGCGTGCTGCTTGAAAAGCTGAAACAGAAGTAAGGGGCCTCAACAATCATGACTATTCACGCCACCGAATGCCTCTTGCGGATGTACGACCAGCATTATGAGCTGGAGGACTATCAGAGCGGTGTGCCGCGCTGGTGCACAGGCTGCGGCGACAACGCAATCCTGGCGGCGGTTCAGCGCCTGTGCCGCGACGAAGACTTGCGTCCCGAAAAGACCGTGTTCGTGTCAGGCATCGGCTGCTCCAGCCGTTTCCCACACTACATGAAAACCTACGGTTTCCATGGCATCCACGGCCGCGCACTGCCGGTCGCCGAAGGCATCAAAATGTCGCGGCCGGACCTGAACGTTTTCGTGAACACCGGCGACGGCGACTGCTGCAGCATCGGCGCGGCGCATTGGATCCACGCCATCCGCTACAACATGAACATGACCGTAATGCTGCACGACAACCAGATTTACGGTCTTACCAAGATGCAGGCTTCGCCCACGTCGCCTCGGGGCCTGAAGAGCAACACCACCCCGCGCGGCGCCTATCTCGAAGGGCTCAATCCGCTGACTGTCACGCTCGGCGTGCAGAACGTATCGTTTGTTGCGCAGGCGGTCGATTGGATCCCGGAGGTGCTCTACGACATCATCCGCGCGGCCTATCACCATAAGGGCTTTTCATTCGTCCGCATCCTGCAGCGGTGCCCGGAATGGCTGCCGAAAATGCTTGATCCATGGGTGCACGATCCGCTCAAGATCAACCTGGTCCACCACGAAAACGGTGTGAAGCTCAGCCCGGGCATCTCTAAGGTCTACCGGACCCAGGAAAAGCACGATCCGTCGGACATCCACAGCGCGCGCGAGATCGCCTCGGTGCTCGATCCGATCCCGGTCGGCATTCTTTATCACAACCCGGACGTGCCTTGTTACGAGGACCTGCGCGACGCCGGACAGCAGCGCTCGGCGCGCTACATCAAAGCGGGCTTTGAAGCCGAGCTCGACAAATTTACGGTTTGGCCTGAAGGCGCCCAGCCTAAGACGCAACCGAGCGCCTGAAAGACGACCGAAAACGACTAGGGTATCGCATGCAAGCAGAACGTAAAGCGCATATCGCGTTTCACCTCACGGGGCGGGTGCCGGAGGGCGAGGCCGCCGCAGTCGCCGAAAACGAGCTACGTCCGGCGATCCTCGCCGAATACCGCGACCTCACGGCGCTCCGCTATGACTTTCCGCTGTTACTCACCGTTGACGGGAGGGTGCAGTCGCTGTCGGGCTTGTTCGACGCTGCGCTCCGGGACATCACGCTGAGCGGCGACCGCGACCGCGTCGGAAAGCACGCGCGCCGGTTGGAGCGGGAAATCCGCAAGCAGACAGCCGTCGGCGTGAGCGGGCCGCTGTGCGAGCTTTGGGATGCTGCTGCTGCTCGTCTCGGCGCCAAGAAAGACAAGTTACTGCAGGACAGCCTGAAGAGCCTACGCGTCGCGGTGAAGACCGACGGGGAGGTTGTCGATTGCGACACGACGATGCCATTCCGCGTGTTCAAGCACCTCTGGCAGAGCTTGCAGGATAAGAAGGCTGAGAAATTCCGTTCAGAGATCAGCAAGCTGATCACGAAGCTGTCCGACATCCTCAACGCGGATTTCGTCCACTCGAAGGAAGGATTGAGCGCTGAACGTCTGCGCTCCGCGGTCGGCGCCGCGCATCAGGACGCCTTCGACTTCGACGCGATGTCGCGCCTGCTCGTTGAGTCGGTTCCGAAGCTGCCGATGCCGGAAAGTCGCCGGCAACGTGTGCGCGGCCTGCTCTCGACCTTGCAGTCCCAGCGTTTCTTTGCTCCGGCAGGCGACTCCAACAAGCGGATCGGGGCCGAGCCGTATTCTTTCGATTTCCAGAACTGTTCCGACGCGATCGCGGCCTATCGCGAAAGGCTGCCGAAAATGATCGAGCTGGCCAAGGCGGTGATTATGGCCAGTCTCGAAACGGCCGGCGAGTACAACGAAACGCGTCATGATGAGTTCTTCGCGGCCTTTGGCGCCAACGGACTTGACTCGGATGAGCTCGTTGCCTTCCCGGATTATCTGATCTGCCTGCGCGCCGGCGACCTCCCCGCGACGGAAGGGGATCTGATCCTGCAGGCCTTCGCTGCTGGCGTGCCGGCTAAGGTCGTGGTGCAGACCGACGATCTGCTCGAGCCGTCGCCGGTTACCGGCGAATATCTGTTCTCAGCCGTGCGCGGACGCGAGCTGGTGAGCACCGCGCTCAGCTGCGGCACCTGTTACGTGCTGCAGTCGAGTAGCGCCAGTCTGTTCCGGCTGCGCGAGCAGATCGAACGCGGACTGGCCTTTTGCGGCCCGGCTCTGTTCAGCGTCTTCTCGGGCGCCACCGGCACCGAGATCCCGGCCTATCTGACGGCGGCCGCCGCTGCCGAGGCGCGCGCTTTCCCCGCCTTCACTTACGATCCGTCGGCGGGAACCGATTGGGCCTCACGCTTCTCGCTGCAGGCCAACTCTCAGCTCGAGCTCGATTGGCCGCAGCAGCGCTTCGACTATGAGGACGCCGAGCAGCAGGTGCATTCGGAAACGCTCGCCTTCACCTTCGTCGACTTCATGGCCTGCGACCCGCGTTGCGCGAAGCATTTCGCGCAGGTGCCGCGCGCCAAGTGGGGCAACGACATGGTGCCGGTTGCAGAAATGCTGGCGCGCGAGCCGAAGGATTTCACCGAAAAGGTGCCCTACCTGACCTTGGTCGATCGCGACAACCGCCTGCAGAAGGTAATCGTCGACGACCGGATGATGCGGCAGGCACGCGCCTGCGTTGAGGCCTGGCGCAGCCTGCAGGAGCTCGGCGGGGTGCATAACTCGCACGCGGCAAAGCTCGTTGAGCGGGAAAAGAAGATCTGGGAGCAGTTCCGCCCGGCCGCAGTCGCCGAGCATACACAGGCGGGCTCCCCCGCTACCACACCAACGGCGGCTCCGGCCGTGCCGCCAGCGGCTCCCGCGCCCGCGGAGGTGGAAGCGGCGCCCGAGAAGTCGTCCGATGATCCGTATATAGAGACCGCCCGCTGCAGCAGCTGCAACGAGTGCATCCAGATCAACGATAAGATGTTCGGCTATGACGGCAACAAGCAAGCCTTCATCCTCAATCCCGATGCCGGCAACTACCGGCAGCTGGTAGAGGCGGCGGAAAACTGCCAGCTCTCGATCATCCACCCCGGCAAGCCACGCAATCCGAACGAACCCGGGCTCGATGAACTGATCAAGCGCGCGGAGCCCTTCATGTGACCCAAGGGGGGCCAAGCATGGCTCTGTGCCGCGCTCCTTTCATTTAATTTAATTCTACGGAAGGCCATGCGGGCCCTTCCACCGCGCTCCCAATTCGCTTTTTCACAGCGTGAATTTGCATACCACGTGACGCTGCGTGAACAACCAAATTGCCAAGCTTTGATAATTAGCTATTACTTGGGCGTCCCACCTCATGGGCATCACCGTCCTCTTCGTCACTCACAACATCGACGATGCGGTTTATTCGGCCAGCGGTGCTAGTGATGTCGTCGTTACCGACCGTGATCATGGAGAATATTGTCATCGACCTGCCCGACGAACGACCGCAGCTCAAGATGCGTTGGCGCACTTCGCCGAGCTGCGCAAACATCTTTATGAGCAAATCCAGGCCGCGAAGCAGGTACAGCGCCCGGCCTAATACGTGAGCCTGATATGTGAGTACGTGCCATGGGTCAAAGGACCGAAATCGAAACCGGCCTCGAGTTTCCCGATGATCGTCCGCCCCCGTCCTACGACCGGCCGGCGACCTACACCGGCGTGATCCGCGAGCGCGACGTCTACGTGCCCATGCGCGACGGCGTGAATCTCTGTATCGACATCTACCGGCCGGACACTGAGGAGAAACTGCCCGCACTGCTCGCCTTCGCGATCTACAACAAGGACATGCAGTCGCTCGACCTGACCGAGAAACTGCCGCCGCAGCCGGCATGGTCGACGCTATGGACCGGCCCGATGGAGGCCGGCGACATACGCTTCTTCGTCTCGCGCGGCTACGTGCATGTCATCGGCGGCCCGCGTGGCATTGGCAAATCGGAAAGTGGCGGCTCGCGTGAGTGGGACTGCTACGACCTGATCGAATGGATTGCGCGGCAGTCCTGGTGCGATGGCAATGTCGGCATGGTCGGCATTTCCGGCTTTGGTGCTGAACAACTCGCGGTCGCCAAGCAACAGCCGCCGCATTTGAAGGCGATTTTCCCGGTCGATCCGCGCGGCGCCTACGGCCATCTCGGCGGCTTCCGCCATGAGTATCCGGGCGGTGTGCTGCATTTCTTCCGCTACTTGCTCAGCCACTTCTCTGCCGTGCACCAGAACAAGGGTCGGCCGGGCACTCTGCCGCCCGATCGCGAAAAGAAATGGGCGGAGGCGATGGCCAATCCGGATTACAGGATGTATCCGCACGTCTTCAACGTGCTGGCGCAGAAAGGCCAGCACATGCCGCCCTATTTCGATCTGCTGATTGATCCCTTTGACAAGATCGAGACGGTGGAGAAAAGCGAGGCCGAGTTCAGCAAAATAAAGGTGCCCACTTACACCGGTTCCGGCTGGTACGGACTGACTTACAAGACGCACCTCAATGGCGCGCAGACTTATTTCGAGAAGATCAGCGCTCCGAAGAAACTGATGTTAGCCGGGCCAGCGCATCTGGAGCGGCCGTTCCACTCCTTCCACCACGAAATCCTCAAGTGGCACGACCATTGGCTGAAAGAAATCGACACCGGTGTTTTGAAGGAGCCGCCGGTGAAGTTCTGGGTGATGGGCGCCAATGAATGGCGCTTTGCACAGGATTGGCCGCTGCCGGAGACGCAGTGGACGAAGTTTTATTTGCGTTCGTGGAGTCGGCTGAGCGCGGCGTCGTTCGTGCCCGCAAGCGGCGACGACGAGCTGCCGCCCGATTCATTCGTGCAGATGCCGCCGACGCAGACCAATGAAATCCAGAAACTGCGCTTCATGTCCGATCCGCTGCCGCACGATCTGCTTGTGGCAGGCCCAATGGTGCTCAACCTGTTCGCGGCGATCGATCAGACCGACACCAACTGGATCATTATCCTCAAGGACGTCGGACCCGACGTTTCGGTGCGCACGGCGCGCGACGGCGAGCGCGACTTGCCGAAAGACCTGCCGGAGCGAGAGCTGACGCGCGGCTGGCTGAAGGCGTCACACCGGGCTGTCGATACCAAGCGCTCGAAGCCGGGGCGACCCTGGCACCCGTTGACGCGTGAGGCATGGAAACCTGTCGAGCCGGGCAAGATCGAGGAATACCTCATCGAGATCATGGCGGTGGCTAACCTGTTCCGGCGCGGCCACCGCATCTGCCTCGATATCACCAGCCTCGACCTGCCGACCGGCGTGGGCGGGGCCACTAACGTGGAGTACATCCCGCACCACATCTGCAGCAGCCGGACGACGCTGCATCACGTCTACCACGACGGCAAACGTCCCTCGCACCTGCTGCTGCCGTTGATCCCAGTTTAGCTCCATTTCACCGTGCGCCGCACGGCCTCGGCAATCTTTTCGGCGGTGGGCGTGATCGCCTGTTCGAGCGGATAGCTGAACGGCGTCGGGATGTCCGGCCGCGCCACCCGCATGATCGGCGCCTTCAGCGACTTGAAGCCGTGCTCGGCGACGATCGCCGAAATTTCTGACGCGATACCGCAACTCAGATTGGTCTCGTCCGCCACCACCAGCCGACCGGTGCGTCCGACCGACTGCAGGATCACGTCGCGATCAAGCGGCACCAGGGTGCGCGGATCGACCACCTCGGCATCGATGCCTTCTTTGGCAAGCGTTTCCGCTGCGGAAAGGGCGGCGTGCACGACATAAGACGTCGCGATCACGGTAATGTCGCGGCCCTTACGCTTGATGTCTGCGTGGCCGAGCGGAACGATGTAGTCGCCCTCCGGTACATCGCCCTCGACGTCCATCAGCCGCGCGTGGTTGACGAACATTGTCGGGTTGTTGCTCTTGATCGCGCTGCGCATCAGCCCCTTAACGTCATAGGGACTCGATGGAATGACGATCTCGATGCCGGCGGCGTTCCACAGCATCGCTTGCGGGCTATGGCTGTGTTGCGCCGCGCCGCCGCCGCGCAGTCCGTGCAATATATGATAGACAATCGGCACCTTCAGCGTGCCGTTCGACATGTGGCGGGCGACGGCCGCCTCGTTCACCAGTGGCGACCAGCCGACATAAGTGAAGCTGCCGGTGCCGATGTCAACGAAGGGCCGCGCGCCGGCCATCGCCGCGCCGGCGCCGATGCTGACGATTGCCGCCTCCGAGATCGGCGGATCGTAGATGCGGTCCGAAAATTCGGCGCGGATCGGATCCATCAGCGCGCGCTTGGGGCCCAGGCCCAGCACGTAACTGCCAACTAGGCTGAAGGACGGATCGTCCACAAAGCTGATGCGCAAGGCTTCGGCGATGGCGGCAGCGTAGCTTGTTTTTCTCATCGGTCCCTCCTTACGCGAAAACGTGTTGACCGACGGTTGCCGGATCGGGCATCGGGCTGGCGATGGCGAATTCACAGGCCTCGGCGATGCGGTCGCGCGCCGCCTTGTCGCGCGCCATAATATCGTCGCGCGACGCATGACCTGCGCTGCTGAGCTCGCGCGCGGCGCGCAGCAGCGGATCATGATTGCGCAACCATTCGGCGTAGGGGCCTTTGATGCGCGATGGGTCCCAGGCCTCCTCGAGGTCCGTGACGGTTGCTAGTTCCGGCCACAGCGGACTGCTACCCGGCCAGCGCATGGTGAAGGCCTCGATGAACACAGGTCCGTTACCGGCACGGCAGCGCTGCACCGCCTCGACGGCGGCGGTGTGTACCGCGGTCATGTCGGTTCCGTCGACCTTCAGGCAGTGGATGCCGTAGGCGGCGGGCAGGCGGGTGAAGCTGTCGGTCGCGGTAGTCGCGCTAGGATAACCGCCCTGCGTCGCGCCCATGGCGCCGGAGGCGTTGTTCTCGCAGACATAGACGACCGGCAGCTTCCAAAGCGCGGCAATGTTGAAGGATTCGATAACAAGCCCTTCTTCCAGAGCGCCGTCGCCGAAGAAGCCGACCGCCACGCGCGGCTCTTTCTTGGTCTTGATCCCGTAGGCCGCCCCGGTCGCGAGCCCCGGACAGCCGCCGACCACTGCCGAGGTGGAAAGGAAGCCACGGCTCGGGTCTGAAAGATGCAGCGTGCCACTGCGGCCGCCGTTGAAGCCGGTGGCGCGGCCGAGGATCTCCGCCATCGCCCGGTTGGGATCGCAGCCGCGCCCGATTATGTGGCCGTGATTGCGGTGGGTGGTGCAGATCAAGTCCTTGTCGCTCAACGCTTCCAGTACGGCGGCGCCGGTCGCCTCCTGGCCGATATAAATGTGGTAGTGGCTGGCGAAGTGGCCGTCCTTGTAGAGCCGGATCACCGCCTCTTCGAAATGGCGGATCATCAGCATGCGGTCGAAGATCGACAGACCGATCTTGCGATCGAGGGTCATCTCGTTTCCTCCCAAATTATCGGCCGCGCACCATCGCGGCGGCGGCTTGCGCTAGATTGCCGGCGTCAGGCAGCATCAACGATTCGAGTGTTCTACTGAACGGAATCGGTACGTCGGCGCTGCCGAAGCGGATTACCGGCGCATCGAGATGGTCGAATGCATGTTCGGCGATGGTGGCGGCGATTTCGCCGGTGACGCCGTACTGCTGATAGCCGCCGTCGACCACAATGGCGCGCGACGTCTTTTTCACCGATGTGACCAGCGTCGCGATGTCGAGCGGCACAAGGCTGCGCGGATCGACCACCTCGGCAGAGATACCGTCCTTGACCAGCAGGTCGGCGGCGGCCAGCGCGGTATGCACCATGCGGCTGGTCGCAATGATCGTGACATCGCTGCCTTCGCGCTTCACATCGGCGCTGCCGATCGGCACCAAGTAATCGCCCTCGGGCACATCGCCGCGCAGGTTGTAGAGCATGCGGTCCTCGAAGAAGAGTACCGGATTGTCGTCGCGGATCGCAGCAACCATCAGGTTTTTTGCGTCGACAGGCGTCGACGGCATCACCACCTTCAACCCGGGAATATGCGACGACCAGGCGTGCAGGCTCTGCGAGTGCTGCGGTCCCAGATTGCCGCCGATGCCGACCGCGGTGCGTACTACCAGCGGCACCTTGAATTGCCCGGCTGACATGTAGTTGAGCTTCGCAGCCTGATTGACCAATTGGTCCATGATCAGGGTGATGAAATCACCGAACATCACCTCGAAAACAGGCCGCTGCCCGGCCATTGCGGCGCCGACCGCGATGCCGAAGGCACCGGATTCCGAGATCGGCGTATCGATAATGCGCCCTGCGCCGAACTCTGAAAAAAGGCCGTCGGTCTGCTTGAACACACCGCCAGCAGCGCCGATATCCTCGCCCAGCATGATGACAGCATCGTCGCGGCGCATTTCGCCGACTAGCGCTTCAAGCACCGCGGCGCGATAGGTCAGGGAGCGCGCGTTATGCATAGAGATGGGTCTTGAGATCTTCGGCGGCCGGGAACGGAGCCGCCTTAGCTGCATCGACGGCAGCGCGCACCTCGGCATCCACCTCGCGCTGAAACGCGGCGATGGTTTCCTCGGTTGTCAGTTTCGCTTCGACCAGTCCGCGGCCGAGGCGCTCAATCGGGTCCTTCAGCCGCCAGGCCTCGGCTTCCTCGTCGTCCTTGTAGTCCTGCCTGTCACCGACGTGATGGCCTCCGTAGCGGTACGTGTTGCACACTAGGAAGCTCGGCCCGCCGCCCTTGCGCGCGCGCTCGATCGCCTCTTGCGCCGCGGCGCGCACGGCCAGCACGTCCATGCCGTCGATACTCTCTGAAGGGATGTCAAAGGTCTGCCCGCGCACGACGGGATTGGCGCCTGCGGTCACGTCCTCGATAGCAGTGAACTCGCCGAAACCATTGTTCTCGCAGACGAACAGCGCCGGCAGCTTCCAGATCGCCGCCATGTTCATGACTTCAAACATCAGGCCCTGATTGAGCGCGCCATCGCCGAAGAAGGCGGCTGTCACCTGGCCGCGCCTGTTGCGCTTGGCGGCGAGCGCGGCGCCGGCCGCGAGTGGAATGCCGCCGCCGACGATGCCGGTGGTGCCGAGATTGCCGTTGGCGGAGTCAAAAATGTGCAGCGTGCCACCGCGGCCGAGCCCGTATCCGGTGCGGCGCCCCATGATCTCGGCCATCATGCGGCCGACGTCCGCGCCCTTGGCGAGGCAATGCCCGTGACCGCGGTGATTGCTGGCAATCATATCTTCCTTGTTGAGCAGCGAGCAGACGCCGACTGCCACCGCTTCCTGTCCGGCGCACAGATGCACCAGTCCGGGAATGGCGCCGCCGGAATAGAGGTTGCCCACCGTCTTCTCGAAGGTACGGATCAATTGCATCATGCGCAGCAGCCGCAAGGCTTCGTCAGCCGGCGGCAGCGGGAAAGGTGATGTGATCACGGGCTTAGCCACGAGCGGTCCTCACGCCGCGCCGAACGGATCGTTTTCCAAATTCACCCGCACTTGCGTGAGCATCTTTTTGAGCGATTTCATCTGCGCCTGAGTCAGTCCAGACAGGCCGATCGCCAGCACATCCGCTGCCATCGGCCATAGCTTGCCTTTCATTTTGCGGCCGCGCTCGGTCAGGAACACGTTGATCTTGCGGCGGTCATCGCGGTTCTGCACGCGCTTGACAAGGCCTGCGCGCTCCATCGAGTTGAGCGCCGCCACCACGGTGGGGCCGTTGATGCCGACCCGCTCGCCCAGCTCGCGCTGCGTGGTGCCGTCCTTGTCCCACAGCATGCGCAGCACGAACCACATGCCGATAGTGACGCCTTCGCGCGCGATACGCGCTTGCAGGCAGCGGGCGAACGAGCGGTAGACCTCGCGCACGATGAAGCCGACGCTCTCGCCCGTCGATGTGAAATGCTCCCGCCTGCCGCCGCGCGCCCTCTTTGCCGTCGCGCGCTTGCCCACGGCCGCTATCCCTCGCGCAGTTTTTTGGTCGCCGCCTCGTCGACCTGGAAAGTCTTCGGCTTGACGACGACCTTATACACGTCACGCGCGACCTCAAACGACACCAAGCCGTTGCGCACGTCCTTGCGCACCATCTCTGGATCGCGCTCAGCCGGGTTGCCGACGCCACCGCCGCCCGAGGAGTGCTTGATCAGGATGTCGCCTTCCTTCACCTCGACCAGGCGGTGCGGCTTGACGCGGATGTCCTCGCCGTTGCGGCGCAGCCAAGTGCGGCAGATCGGCGAGGGGCGCCCGCCGACCGCGCCGAAACCTTGTATCACGTCGCCGTCGGAAGAACCGGTCGCCATCTGGCCGGCGGAGCCTTCGTTGATCGCTTCCCAGCGCAACCCCGGGCCGCCGCGCCAGCGGCCTTCGCCGGTCAGGTCTGGCACGAACTCGTATTTGAGCATGCGCCAGGGAATCCGCACCTCCGTCTCCTCGACATTGCCGCGATTGGCGGCTCCGAGCGCCGTCATTGAGCTCAGACCCTGGTAGCCGTCAAAGCCCCACACCGCGCCTCCGCTTCCGTCGTAGTCGAAGCTGGTGCGCACATAGCGCTCGCCGGTACGCGGATCGACTGCGAACACGTAGTCGCCGCGATGTTTGGCCCAGGCGGCGACCGACCGATGGGGCACCGCCTTGGACAACGCCTCCAGCACCGCTTCCATGACCTGCGTCCCGATGTTGACCGGCGAGGCGCCGACGGTGGCCGGATATTCGCAGTTCACCACCAGGCCGGGCGGCGCGATCACCCTGATTGGCTTCATGGTGCCCTGGTTGTGGTAGTCGGCCAGCGCCGGGTCGAAATAGAGGATCGCCGCAGCGATGGCGTTGCCGTAGGTCGCGGCATAGACGCTATTGACGAAGCCGCGCCGTTGCTTGTCGCTCTCCGAGAGGTCGATCGTCATCTTGTCGCCCTGCACAGTGACGCGGGCGCGCGCCCAGACTGGCTCGTCGAGCACGGTACCGTCGTCGTCGGTCGCCGCCGCGCCGGTATAAACGCCGTCGGGGATCTTCTCGATCTCGGCGCGCACGGCCTTTTCGGTGCGCTCCAGCATCTCCTTCACACAGGCCATCACGACGTCACGTCCGTAGGTGTCGAGTAGCGCGTTGATGCGCTTCTCGCACATGGTCGTTGAGCCGATCATGGCGTGCAGATCGATGCGCACGCCATCCGGGAAGCGTACGTTGTTGAGGATCAGGTTGACGACATCCGTGCGCTCCCTCCCGCGGTCGACCACTTTGATTGGCGGGATAATGAGCCCTTCGGCATGGATGTCATAGCCGTTGGGGAAATAGCCGCCGGGAAACGATCCGCCTGTGTCCATTTGATGCCCGCGACACAGCGTGAAGAACAACAACTCGCCCTTGTAGAAAATTGGTCGGATGTAGCCCCAGTCGGGCAGGTGGCAATTATGCCCGCCATGGTACGGGTCGTTCGTGAGGAAAACGTCGCCCGGATTAATGTTGCCGGCGAACTCCCTCACTAGATCCTGCACAGCGAAAGTGGTGCCGAGAAATTGCACCGGCAGGCCGGCGGGAACTGCGATGGTCGAACCATCGGCGCCCCAGATGCCGACTGAGAGATCCTGCAACTGGCCTATCAAGTAGTTCTGCGCTGTACGTTTGACGATGTGGCGCATCTCCTTGCAGATGGTCTGCATCGAGTGCCAGACCGTTGCGACAGTGGTCGCGTCGATGTTGGGCTCGTTCCGCATCGTCTCCTCCTAGCCCTGGCGCCGCGTGAGCACGTAGTTCTTGTACTTGTCCACCGAACAGACATAGGCCTCGGGGATGACCACGGTGGTGGTGGTTTCCTCGATGATTGCCGGACCTGGGATAGCGTTCTGGGCGAGGATCTTCTCGCCTTCATAGACCGGCGTATCGACATTCTTGCCGTTGAAGCGGCAGGTGCGCCGCCTCTTGAGCGCGGCCTTCGGGTCCTTGCCGCCGTTACTGACCTCGGGCAGCGCGAAGGGTGCCTTCGGCGTGGAGGCCTTCAGCCGGAGCGTGAGGATTTCGACTGTCTTCCACGGCATGGAGAAGGTGTACATTTCCTCGTGCCGGCGGCCGAAATCGGCAACCGCCGCGTCGATGTCGCGCTGCGTGAGCTCACCGTTGGCCATGTCGGCTTCTACCTCGTGGAACTGCCCGGCGTAGCGCAGGTCGACGGTGCGCTTGAGCACCACGTTCTTGGCGGTGACGCCGTGCGTTTTGAATGAGACGAGCGCTTCCGCCTCCATTTTCTCATAGACGCGGTTGACCGCGACGAGATCGATGTTGCTGACGCGGCCGACGAAAGAACGCGCGTAGTCCTGGCCGATATCCATGGCGAACATGCCGAAGGCGCTATAAAGCGCCGCAACTGGCGGCACCACGACTTTGCGGATGCCGAGTGAGTCGGCGATGAAACCGGCATGGATCGGGCCGCCGCCGCCTCCCGCGATCATAACGCAGTCGCGCACGTCGTAGCCGCGCTTAGTGGAAACCTCGGTAATCTTGCCCGCCATGTTGGCGTTGACGGTGCGGAAAATCGATTCAGCGACTTCCATCTCGCTGATGTGCAGCTTCTCGGCGAGCGGCTTCATCGCACGCTTTGAGGCCTTGGCGTTGAGCGTCATCTCGCCGCCTAGGAAGTAGTCGGCCGGCACATAGCCGAGCACCAGATTGGCGTCGGTCACGGTCACCTCCTCGCCGCGACCGTAGCAGGCGGGGCCCGGGTCGGCGCCGGCGCTTTCAGGTCCAACGCGCAGGAGACCGAGCGCGTCGATCTTGGCGATCGAACCGCCGCCGGCGCCGATCGACGAAATATCGACCATCTTGATGGCGACGCGCTGATCGTTTTCCCAATGCTCGTTGGTGTTAAGGATCTCGCCTTTGTTAATCATACAGACGTCGAAGCTGGTACCGCCCATGTCGATGGACAGCAGGTTCTCGTCGCCGAGATGCTTACCGAGATAGACTGCGCCGGACGGAGCGGCGGCCGGGCCGGAGTGCAGCAGGAAGACCGGGCGGCGCACGCACTCGGAGATGTTCTGCACCAGGCCATTCGCCAGCATCATCAGGAAGGTGCCGCTGAAACCGAAGTCCTTGAGCACCTTTTCGAGCGAATTCAAGTAGCGGCCGACCGCAGGGCCGACAAACGCGCCGACCGTCGTCGTGTTGAAGCGCTCGAACTCGCGCCAGACCGGTAGCGTCTCATGCGAGGTGGTGACGAAGATTTCGGGCGCTGTCTCATTGACGATCTCGGTAGCGCGCTTTTCGTTCTTCGGATTGGCGTAGGAGTGGAGGAAACAGACCGCGATCGACTCGACGCCCTCCGCCTTGAGCTCGCGTACCGCGTCGGCGGTCTCCTTCTCATTGAGCGGCGTCAAGATCTTGCCGTTGTAGAGCGTGCGCTCCTCGATGCCGAGGCGGCGGTAGCGTGGGATCAGCGGCTCGGCCGGCGGGATGAATAGGTTGTAGAGCGATACGTCCTGCGGCTTCATGGCCCGCCGTAATTCGATGATGTCGCGGAAATTCTTGGTGGTGAGCATGCCGACCTTGGCGCCGCGGCCGGTGAGCAGGATGTTGGTGGCGAGCGTTGTGCCGTGCACCAGCACTTCGATCTGGCTCAGAAATTCGTTCACTGTGATGCCGTAGTGCTTAGCCGCCTTCTTCATCGCGTCCATGAAGCCTTTGGACGGATCGCTCGGCGTGGTCGAGGCCTTGAACTTCTGTAAGAGGCCAGTCTCATCCATCACCAGGCAGTCGGTGAAGGTGCCGCCGACGTCGACGCAGACGCGTTTGGTTTTTTCGGACATGGTTTGGCTTTCCTTCGTTACGTGCGGCCACTCTTTTGACCGGTAGCCTACGCCATTCCTGGAAGTTAATTCGATAGCGAACGAATTGTAAAGCCACGGGCGCCAGCGGTGCGCACAGGATTACCTGTCGCGGCGAAACCCCGGCGGTCACCCAGTTACTACTTGCTGCGTCCCGCCGTCAGACGTAGCCGAGCCAGTGCCAGTAGGTCGCGCCTAGCACCATGACGAGCGTCATCGCGATCACCGTCAGCAGCAGGCCGGTGCGCACGAAGTCGCGCGCGTTGAACGTCTCGGTGCCGTAAGCGACCATGTTCTGCGGTGCATTCACCACCAGGATAAAGCCGAAGCTGACCACGAATTGCAAAAGCAACGTCATGCCGATGACGTTGACGCCCGGCGTGGCCACGCTCTTGAGCACGGCGATCACGATCGGGATCATCGCAGAGGCGAGCGCAGTGGCGCTGGCGAAACCGAGATGGATGACGACCAAAAACAGGCTCATAACGCCGAGAATAAAGAGGGTAGTTGCATTCTTCAGGCCGAATTGAACAACGACGATGTCGGCGAGCCAGGTCGCGCCTTTGGTCTGCAGCAGGGCGGTGCCGAGGCTGATGCCGATGCCGAACAGGACGACGGTACCCCACGGGATCTTCGGCTGCGCCTCCTTCCAGGTCATGATTCCGATGCCGGGCATGAACATTAGCGCCACGGCGGTAATTGTGGTGGTGCTGGTATCGAAGTTGTGCAGGATACCTTCGGTCGCCCAGAAGCCGATCAGGATCAGGGAGAGTGCCAGCAGCTTCTTTTCCGATGCTTTCATTGGGCCTAGCGCGGCGAGCGACTTGCAGATGGCCTCACGGCCGCCGGGCACTTCCTTTACCTCTGGCGGCATCATGCGCGTCATCACGAAATAGAGCGCGATAGACATCAGCACGCCGAACGGCGCCGCGGCGATCAACCACTCCAGCCAGGTGATGGTACGGCCGAAGGTCCTCTCGATGAAGCCAACCGCCACCATGTTCTGCGCCGCAGCGGTCTTGATGCCGACGTTCCAGATGCTGGCGGTCTGTGTGGTGACGATCATTAGCATGCTGGCAAAGGCGCCGCGCTTGTTGACACCGAAAGCGGCGATGATGCCGAGCGTGATCGGCACAAGGCAGGCCACGCGTGCCGTAGTCGACGGCACCATGAAGGCGATCACAAAGCCGACCAGAATGGTGCCGATGACGACGTGATTAGTCTGCGTTCCGACGCGCGACAGGATATTGAGGGCGATGCGCTTATCGAGACCGGTCGCCGTCATTGCGGCGGCAAGGAACAAGGCGGCGGCGACCAGCACCAGTGCGGTATTGGCGAAACCACCGAAGGCCATGGTTAGCGCTGCGCTTGTGCCGAGCAGCACCTTCGGGTTTGCGACGTTTGGTGCGAAACCAAGCAGAAAGGCCATCAGCGTCGCGATCACGATCGCCGAGACCGCATAGTCCACAGCCTCCGTCATCCAGACGATGACAGCGAAGGCGAGGATCGCCAGCATGCGGTGACCGGCCACCGGCAAGCCGAGAGGTGTTGGTAGCAACAAAATGACAACCAGTGCAGCGACGCCCGCCAGCAGGCCCCAGTTCGCGACGAACCAGTTGGCTTTCCTAGGGGCGGCGGCCGCTGCCGGATGAACGGTTGATTGAGTGAGGGTGGACATGGATTCATTCCTCCCGCCCCTGGCAAGGCGAACAATCTCCCGGCCAATGGCAAGGCGAGCAAAAATATTAAGGTCTTAGAGAGCAAGCGCCGCGTTGCGCTACGTCAACATTGCATTCAACCAAACTGCGACTAATCGCCGCTAGCTGCCCGAAACTATTAGGCTATCTGCCCAGTTTAGGGCTGCAGCACGTAGCTGCCGGGCGCATCGCTGCTGGGAGGAAAGCCTGCCAATCCCATGGCCGGCGGCGCGACCGGCGCGCCTGAGCGCGAGTTCAGCCATGCCACCCATTCTGGCCACCAGGAGCCTTCTTTGTGCCGGGCAGTGGCCAGATAAGTGTCCGGATCGATGTAGTGCGCGTTCGCGAACTTGCTCATCACCTGGAAGCTGCGACCCTCCATGCTTGGCGGGGAGATGATGCCGGCATTGTGGCCGCCAGTGGTCAGCAGATAGGTCACGTCATTTTCGGTCAGCAAATTGATCTTGTAGGTCGAACGCCAGGGCGCGACGTGATCGTTGACAGTGCCTACGGCGAAAATCGGCGTGTGAATATCTGAGAGCGCGACCGGCTTGTCGGTGACGGTAAGCCGTCCTTCCGCCAAGTCGTTGTTGAGGAACAACCGCCGCAGATATTCCGAATGCATGCGGTAGGGCATGCGCGTGCTGTCCGCGTTCCAAGCCATCAGGTCGATCATCGGGCTGCGCTCTCCCATCAGGTAATCGTGCACCATGTGCGACCAAACCAGATCGTTGGAGCGCAGGATCTGAAAGGCGCCTGCCATTTGCGTAGCATCGAGGAAGCCCTGTTCCCACATCATGTCCTCGAGGAACGCGAGCTGGCTTTCGTTGATGAACAGCGTCAGCTCGCCAGCCTCGTGGAAATCGGTCTGCGACGCCAGCAATGTAATCGATCTCAGCCTGTCGTCGTCGTCGCGGGCCATTGCTGCCGCGGCGATGGACAGCAGCGTGCCGCCCAGGCAGTAGCCGACGGCATGCACTTTCTGGTTCGGGACGACGGCGGCGACCGCATCAAGCGCAGCCATAATGCCGAGCACGCGATAGTCATCGAGCCCAAGATCGCGATCCTGCGGGCCCGGATTCTTCCAGGATATCATGAAGACTGTGAAACCCTGCTCCGTCAGGTAGCGGACTAGCGAGTTCTGCGGCGACAGATCGAGAATGTAATATTTCATGATCCACGCCGGTACGATCAGCACCGGCGCCGGCCGCACCTTATCGGTTGCGGGAGCGTATTGGATAAGTTCGATCAACCGGTTACGAAAGATGACCTTGCCTGGCGTCACCGCCACGTCGCGGCCTACTATGAAGTTCTCGGTGCCGACCGGCTTCTTACCGGCGACGGCGCGCTCCCAGTCTTCGATCAGGTTGTGCCAGCCGCTCACCAAATTGGCGCCACCTCTGGTGAGTGTCTGCCGCAGCACTTCCGGATTGGTCAGCATGAAATTCGAAGGCGACATCGTGTCGAGGATCTGCCGCGCTGCGAATTCGACCATCGCCTCATGGTGCTTGGTCACGCCACGGATGCCCGTGGTCGCGTTGTGCCACCATTGCTGATTGAACAAAAACGCTTGGTACATGAAGTTGAACGGTGGTGTCTGCCAGGCTGCGCCGGAAAAGCGATGATCCTGCGGCAACGGCTCGATGCAAGGGGTCGTCTTGTTGCCCTCCGATGCACAACGAAAGGCGTAATTGGCAAAGCGCACGGCCTTGCGCACCGCTTTGTCGACGAGTTGCAGCCGCTTGCCGGGCGAAAATGCGAGATGGATGGCCCAATCGTAATAAGCCTTGGCCAGCGCCGCCGGCGACAGGCCGGCCGTGAAGCGGGCCGCTGTGGCGTGCAACGAACGATCGACGATGTCGGCAAACGCGGTCACCGCATAGGAATCGCGTCCGTCACCGTCGTCTGCGGCACTGGATGGCGGAACGATTGGCACCGGTATGCCATGGCGGTCCGACAACGGCGGCGCATCCACCCTGGTTAACAGCACGTTAGAATCGGTTACAGGCGTCATGGTTGTTTTTCCGTGCCCATGATCATAATCAAACGGTAGGCGCTAAATTGTGACGCGATATGATCTGGATCAATCGGCCGCTGCTAACTAAATAATTGCGATTGTGACTCAATTCACAGTAACGCGACGGGCATGACTTCGACTGCCAGCCATACTTGAGTGAGCCATGTCCATCCGCAATCTCGATAAGATGTTCCGGCCGCAGTCGGTCGCGGTCATCGGCGCCTCCGACAAGCCGCATTCAGTCGGCTCGGCATTGATGACGAATTTGACACGCGCTGGCTTCAGCGGGCCGATTATTCCGATCAACCCGCGCGCCGCCGCTGTACATGGCATCATGGCCTACAAGGACGTGGCGAGCCTGCCGATCACGCCGGACCTCGCCGTCATCGCCACGCCGCCCGATACCATTCCCGCCCTGATGAGCGAACTCGGCGGCCGCGGCACCCGCGCCGCCGTCATCCTCACAGCAGGCTTTGCCGAGGGCGAAGCTTCCATCGGCAAGGAGCGTGCCGCGCAAATGCTCGCCGCCGCGCGCCCGCATCTGTTGCGCATCGTCGGCCCTAATTGTCTTGGTATCGCGGCGCCTGGCATCGGGCTCAACGCGACTTTTGCGCCAGCGACGCTACTGCCCGGCAACATTGCATTCTTGACGCAGTCTGGCGCGATGGCGACTACCGTGCTCGACTGGGCTCTGCCGCGTCGTGTCGGTTTCTCGACCATCGTCTCGATGGGCGACATGAGCGACGTGGATTTCGGAGACCTGTTGGATTACTTCGTTTTCGATGAGGCAACGCACGCGATCCTCATTTACGCGGAAGCTATCACGCAGGCGCGTAAGTTCATGTCTGCGGCGCGGCGTGCCGCACGCATCAAGCCGGTGATCGTGGTCAAAGGCGGGCGGGCGGAAGAGGGCGCGCGCGCCGCCGCGTCGCACACCGGGGCGCTCGCGGGCACCGACGTTGTCTATGAGGCAGTGTTTCGGCGCGCCGGCATGTTACGCGTCAACGAGGTCGAGGAATTGTTCGACGCGGCTGCCACCCTGGCACGCATGTCGCCCCAACCCGGCAACCGGCTGGCCATTGTCACCAATGGCGGTGGCGCCGGCGTCCTGGCCACCGACCGGCTGATCGAGCAGGGCGGCAAGCTGGCTTCCGTCGGCCCCGATACAATTGCCAAGCTGAATAAGGTTCTGCCGGCGACTTGGAGCCACGCCAATCCAATCGACATCATCGGCGATGCCGATGCTGAACGCTACGCAAACGCTGTTAAGATTCTCATGGATGACGCCGACAACGACGCCCTGCTGGTTGCCTACTGTCCCACCGCTATCGTCTCTCCGGCTGAAGCTGCCAAAGGGTTGGTTAGCGCACTCGGGCAGTCCACGAAACCGAAAAAGAATGTGTTTGCCTGCTGGATGGGAGCAGAAACCGTCGCGGAGGGACGCGCGCAACTTGTTGCTGCTGGCGTTCCCGACTACGAGACGCCTGAACGCGCGGTGCGCGCCTTTATGTACCTCGTGAACTATCGCAAGAGCCAGGACCTGCTGCTGGAGACGCCGTCATCGGCTGCGCCGCATGCGCCCATCGATACCGCGCGCGCACGGAGCACCATCCGCCAGGCGCTAGCCGACCAACGCGAATGGCTCGACCCCGCCGAGGTCGCGACGTTCCTCGCCTGTTATGGCATCCCCTTCGCGCGCACCGAAGCCGTCCCCGACGCCGAGGCTGCGGCCCGGGTTGCCGTCGAGATCAAGGCACCGGTAGCACTCAAGATCCGTTCCCGCGACGTCGTGCACAAATCCGACGTCGGCGGCGTCGCCTTGAACCTTGCCACACCCGTCGAGGTCGAAGCCGCGGCCAAGCGTATCAATGAAAGCGTGTCGCGGGCGCTGCCGAAGGCGCGGCTCGAAGGCCTCATCGTACAGGAGATGGTGCACCGGGTGGGCGGCTACGAGCTGATCGCCGGGATCTCCACTGACGCGACCTTTGGCCCGATGATCTTGTTCGGGCAAGGCGGCACCGCGGTCGAGATAGTCCGCGACAAGTCACTCGAACTGCCGCCGCTAAACACAGCGCTCGCGCGAGCGCAGATCGAGCGTACCCGCATCGCCGCTTTGTTGAAAGGTTACCGCGATCGGCCTGCGGCGGACATGGATGGCATCGTCAACGTGCTGATGCAATTGAGCCAGATCGTCGCCGATCATCCGGAAGTCACCGAGATTGACATCAATCCCCTGCTCGCCGACTCGCAGGGCGTTATCGGCGTAGACTCACGCATTCGCGTCCGCGCTGCCGCAGGGCCGGCGCAATCCCGCATGACCATCCGCCCTTATCCGCAGCAGCTCGAAACAGAAGTTTGCTCACTCGATGCGAAGAAGTATCACGTACGGCCGATTAAGCCGGAGGACGAACCGGCGCTGCGCCGCTTTGCTGACGAAGTCGATACCGCCGATCTCTGGCACTCATTCTTTACACCGCTGCGCGAGCGCACGCACGAGACTGCTGCGCGCTTGAGCCAGATCGACTACGACCGCGAGATGACTTTGGTCGCTTGGGATGGCGAGCGCGTGGCCGGGCTTGCCCGTTCAACTGCCGATCCGGATTTCCAGAGCTCCGAATGCGCGGTGATTATCCGCCGCGATCTGCGTAAAAAGGGCCTCGCTAGCAAGCTCATCGAGGCGCTGTTAGGGGCGCTGACGCTGCAGGGCATCGATCAGGCCACGCTGATCTTCCCGCCGGATCAGGCGCGCATGGTTAATCTGAGCAAAGACCTCGGCTTCTCCATTGTTCCGGACGGCACGGCGCAGGTCTGCGCCAGCAAGCGGTTGCAGGCGGCCCCGGCGAATTGAGCTCAGCGCCCCTGATAGGCCGGCGTGTGCACAACTAGGCCGTCGAGCGCTTCCGTCACTTTGATCTGACACGAAAGCCGCGAGGTAGGTTTTACCTCGAACGCGAAGTCGAGCATGTCCTCTTCTTCGGCCGAAGGCTTACCGACAACCTCGCTCCACTTCTCGTCCACGTGCACCAAGCAGGTGGCGCAAGTGCAGGAGCCGCCGCATTCGGCGACGATGCTCGTCACGCCATTGCGCTGAGCCGTTTCCATGACGGTTGAGTCAATCTCGGCCTTGACCGTGTGCACGGTGCCATCGTGTTCGATGAAAGTGATCTTGGGCATGGTCTTGTTGTCCGCGTTGGAGCGGGAAAGTTCTTGGACGTCACTCATGCGACACCGAGTTTCTTCTGCAGGCTGGTGGAGGAGGTGGTGTATTGAAAGACGAGCTTCTTCTCCGGATAAACGTAGTGATAGGCCTTCTGCGCCATCAAGGCACCTTCGTGGAAGCCCGACAAAATGAGCTTAAGTTTGCCCGGATAGGTGTTGATGTCGCCGATGGCGAACAGGCCTGGGACCTCGGTTTCGAACGTGCCGGTGTCGACCGGGATGAGGTTATCTACGAGCTTGAGCCCCCAGTCGGCCACCGGGCCGAGCTTCATGGTCAGGCCGAAAAACGGCAGCATGGCGTCCACTTCGACGCGGCTGACCGAGCCGTCATTGCCCTTGACGCTCGCGGCGGTGAGTTGGCCGTCAACGCCTTCCAGCGTCGTCACCTGGCCGATCTTGAGGTCCATGCCGCCGGCTGTAACTAACGCGCGCATCTTGTTGACGCTGTCGGGTGCGCCGCGGAACTCGTCGCGCCGGTGCACCAGCGTCAGCCGCTTGGCGATCGGCTGCAGGTTGAGCGTCCAGTCGAGCGCTGAATCACCGCCGCCGACGATCATCAGCTGCTTGTCGCGGAACATCTCCATCTTGCGCACGGCGTAGTAGACCGACTTGCCTTCGTACGGCTCGATGCCGTTGATCGGCGGACGCTTGGGCTGGAACGAGCCGCCACCGGCGGCGATCGCTACCACTTTCGCTTCGAACACCCTGCCGCGGTCGGTGGTGGCAAGAAACAGCGGCTCGCCGGTCTTTTGCAGTGTGGTCACCATCTCGTTGAGATGGAAGGTTGGGTGGAACGGCTTGATCTGCTTCATTAAGGCCTCTGTTAGGCCGTGGCCGGTGATGTAGGGGATACCGGGAATGTCGTAGATCGGCTTCTCCGGATAAAGCTCGGCGCACTGCCCGCCTACCTTGTCGAGGATATCAACTAAGTGCGCTTTGATATCCAACAGGCCCAACTCGAACACTGCAAATAGCGCGATCGGTCCGGCGCCGATGATCAGAACATCGGTCTTGATCGTCTCACTCATTCTTGCTTCGCCCGGCGCCCGCCGGTTCTCCCCATTGAATTGTCGGATTGCTGTCGTTCATGCTAATTGAAGCTGCATGCCGGTACTGGGAACCGCGATCAGACGCAACAGTTCCACGAGATTCTGCTCCGGCGTCTTGCCGCTAGTGGTGATTACAGCCTCGGCTTTGGCATAAAGCGGCTCGCGGCTCTTCAGGATCGAGACCAGGTCCTCCATGGCACGCGCATTGTTCGCCATCGGCCGCATGTCGCCCTGTGCCATCACGCGCCGCATATGCTCCTCCGGCTCGGCACGCACCCAAATAGTAAAGCAGGAGGCCAGCAGCAATTCGAGCGTGCTCGGCTCGGTGACGATGCTGCCGCTAGTGGCGATGACGAAATGCAGGTGCTGGCTGAGCACCTCGTTGAACGCCTCGCGCTCGGCGCGGCGGAAGGTCTCCTGGCCGAACATGTCGAAGATTTCGCTCAAGTTTGCGCCGCTGCGCCTCTCAATCTCGCGGTCGAGCTCGATGAAGGGCACGTCGAGGCGCTCGGCCAACAGGCGGCCGAGGGTCGATTTGCCACCGCCGCGCAGACCGATGAGCGCAATACGCCGACGCCGCAGGCCCTCTGATGGCTCGCTGAAATGCTTGAGCAGCAGTTTGCGTGCATTCGCCAGCGCGGGTGGCGACAGCCGCTCGAGGAATTGCGATAGGAGCACGAAATCCAACGGCGGCTCGGCGCCGTCGTGCAACAATTGAGTCACAGGGAGCCCGATGGCGCTCGCAATGCGCCGCAGAAGCACGATCGAGCCGTTGCCTTTGCCGGCCTCGAGCTGGGCGAGGTAGCGCTCGGACACCCGTGCATGCGCGGCCAACGCCTTGCGCGTCATGCCGCGCTGGTTGCGCAGTGTGCGAAGGCGCTCGCCGAGGCGGCGCAGATAGGCATCGCCGCCGCGACCGTTGGGACGGACACGTTTCATCGCTATTCGGCTAACATGCATTATAGTGCTAAGCAAGGGGCTAACCGTCGGCCGTCAACGGAAAAGACGGATTTCCGCTGAAGCAGACCAAAATCCCATTTTTTGGGCGAAAATGAAACAGACCGCAGATGACTTTGAAATCGGCCAGTTTCCCCATTACATCCTTATTGTATCGCTGCGGCACTGGTGCTATGGAACATGTAAAATAATGCATACACAGGGAGGAGAAGGTCACCCGGGCGCCCATGTCCGCGGCGGCATCAGTCATGCAGACAATTGATTTCCAGACCGAGCCGGCGCGCTACCGCCATTGGAGGCTCGAGTTTGACGGCGAGGTTGCCTATTTGATCATGGACGTCGATCAGGCCGGCGGGCTGTTCGACGGCTATGAACTCAAGCTCAATTCCTACGACCTCGGCGTTGATATCGAGCTCAACGACGCTGTGCAGCGGCTGCGCTTCGAGCATCCGGAAGTGCGGTGCGTGGTCATCAAGTCCGGCAAGGACAACGTGTTCTGCGCCGGCGCCAATATCCGTATGCTCGGCAAGTCGACGCACGGGCAGAAGGTAAACTTCTGCAAGTTCACCAACGAGACGCGGCTCGCCATCGAGGACGCCTCCGAGAATTCCAAACAGATCTATCTGTGCGCCATCAACGGCAACGCGGCCGGCGGCGGCTATGAGCTGGCGCTAGCCACCGATCACATCATGCTGGTCGACGACCGCCGATCGGCGGTGGCACTGCCCGAGACACCATTGCTCGCGGTGTTGCCTGGCACCGGCGGGCTTACCCGCGTCACCGACAAGCGCAAGGTGCGGCGCGATCGCGCCGACGTATTTTGTTCGATCGAAGAGGGCCTCCGCGGTAACAAGGCCGTCGAATGGCGGCTGGTCGACGAGGTTGTGCCGAACTCGAAATGGAAAGAAACGGTCGCCGTCCGCGCCAAGGAGATCGCCGCGCGCTCCGACCGCCCCGGAGAGGCCAAGGGCATCACGCTCACGCCGCTCGAGCGCAAAATTGAAACCGACCGAGTTACCTATTCGCACGTTGATGTTGAAATCGACCGTGCACGCGGGCTGGCGACTGTCACTGTGCGCGGCCCTTCGCAGACTGCGCCGGTCTCGATTGAAGCTGCACATGCACTGGGCGCGAAATTCTGGCCGCTGACTGTGGCGCGCGAATTGGAGGACGCCATCCTGCATCTGCGCACCAACGAACCGGCAATCGGCGTGCTGCTTTTCCGCACCAATGGTGATGCCAAGGCGGTGCTGGCGCACGACGATTTTCTCGCCGAAACCAATGGCGACTGGCTGATGCGCGAGATCCGCCATTACTTCAAGCGCGTGCTCAAGCGCGTCGACGTCACCTCGCGCAGCACGATCGCGCTGATCGAGCCGGGCTCCTGCTTCGCCGGCACGCTCGCCGAGCTCGCCTTCGCTGCCGACCGCTCGCTGATGCTGATCGGCACGCGCGAGGGCGATAACCGCAAGCCGGCGGCGATCACACTCGGTGAGGTCAATTTTGACTTTTATCCGATGGGCAACGGGCTCACCCGCTTGCAGACCCGCTTCCTCGGCGAACTTGACGCGCTCCACCGCGCTAAGGAAATGATCGGCATGCCGGTTGAAGGAGAGGAGGCTGCCGAGCTTGGCCTCGTCACGCAAGCTTACGAAGATTTCGATTGGAACGACGAACTGCGCCTCCTGTTGGAGGAGCGGACGAGCTTCTCGCCGGACGCCATGACCGGGATGGAGGCGAACCTGCGTTTCGCCGGACCGGAGACCATGGAAACCAAGATATTTGGGAGATTGAGCGCCTGGCAGAACTGGATCTTCCAGCGGCCAAACGCGATCGGTGAGCACGGCGCACTCAAACTCTACGGCAGCGGCGTCTCGCCGACCTTCAATAAAGAAAGGGTGTAAGCAATGAACATCGCTCAGGTCGATTACGACGGGTTGATCCCCAACAACGTCGCGCTCGGGCAAGATCCGCGCGTCAAGCGCGCGCTGGAGAAGTGGCACCCCGGCTACCTCAACTGGTGGAACGACATGGGGCCGGAGGGCTTCCAGGCCTCGCTCGTCTATCTGCGTACTGCGGTCAGCGTTGATCCCAAAGGTTGGGCCAAGTTCGACTACGTGCGCATGCCCGAATATCGTTGGGGCATCCTACTCGCGCCGCCGGTGGAAGGCCGCAAGATCCCCTTCGGTACGCACAAAGGCGAGGACGCCTGGCAAGAGGTGCCCGGCGAATACCGCGCCATGCTGCGCCGCCTAGTGGTGATCCAGGGCGACACAGAGCCGGCCTCGGTCGAGCAGCAGCGCCATCTCGGCAAAACTGCGCCCTCGCTCTACGACATGCGCAACCTGTTCCAGGTAAACGTGGAGGAGGGCCGTCACCTGTGGGCGATGGTCTATCTGCTGCAGAAATACTTCGGTGCCGACGGCCGCGAGGAGGCGGAAGCGTTGTTGCAGCGCCGCTCCGGCGACCCAGACACGCCGCGCATGCTCGGCGCCTTCAACGAGAAGACGCCGGACTGGCTGTCGTTCTTCATGTTCACTTACTTCACCGACCGCGACGGCAAGATGCAGCTTGAGGCGCTGGCTCAATCCGGCTTCGATCCGCTGTCGCGCACCTGCCGCTTCATGCTGACCGAAGAAGCCCACCACATGTTCGTGGGCGAGACGGGCGTCACGCGCATCGTGCAGCGCACCTGCGAGGCAATGAAACAGGCCGGCATCGATGATCCCTACGACGTTGAAGCGGTGCGTAAGCTCGGCGTCATCGACCTTCCGGCGGTGCAGAAGAAGGCCAACATGCATTTCTCGCTCACGCTCGACCTGTTTGGCAGCGAGCTCTCGACCAATGCGGCGAACGCCTTCCACGCCGGCTTGAAGGGCCGTTACCGCGAGGACCGGCTGAAGGACGACCATCAGCTCGAAAGCGGCACCTATCCGGTGCTGCGTCTGATCGACAGCAAGATCCAGAACGAGGATGCACCGGCGCTATCCGCCCTCAACATGAGGCTGCGCGACGATTATGTCGCCGATTGCAATATCGGCGTCGGCCGCTGGAACAAGGTGATCGCAGATAGCGACATCCAGTTCCAGATCAAGCTGCCGCACGTCGCCTTCCACCGGCACATCGGCGAATTCGCCGATATTCATACCGATCTCGAGGGCAACATCCTCGAGGAGGCCACGTGGAATAAACGCCGGGGCGAATTCCTGCCGTCCGACAGCGACAAGGAGTTCATTGAAAGCCTGATGCAGCCGCAGTTCGAGCCAGGCAAGTTTGCCAGCTGGATCGCACCGCCGCGCGTTGGGATCGACAACAAGCCGGGTGACTTCGAATACGTGAAGATTGCCTAAATGCGCCCTCGCGGCCCGTGTACCGGCGAACGGCGGCGGCGTTTAGGTGGGCGCCGCCTTGGTCGACCTGTGCGCGGCAGATCGGTCGACAGCGTTGCGAAATCGGCGAAGTACTTGCCAACAGCGCAACAGCGATTGAATGCACGCTCAACGCGCGTGTAAGACGGGGCCACGACCGATTCTACGTGACGATTAGCGTGTGGCCGGGCGGCAAACGTCGGTCATCCACTAGAGAGTGGGGGCATTGAGTTCTAACAGGAACTCTTTGACGTCAATTGGAACCTTAGCGGGCTGGAGCCTGCAGCTCCTCGTCGCGCAGTTTGAAACGCTGGATCTTGCCCGTCGCGGTGTGCGGCAGATCGGTCCGCACGTCGATCCAGCGCGGAAATTTCCACGGGCCGGCATGTTGTTTGACGTGGCCCTTTAGCTTTTCCAGCAGCGTCTCGTCGGCCACATAGCCACGCTTGAGCACGATGAAAGCCTTCGGCTTCACCAACCCGTCGGCGTCCTGTTTGCCGATAACCGCGGCTTCCAACACCGCTTCGTGCGAGGTCAGCGCGGCCTCGACGTCGAATGGCGACACCCACATGCCGCTAACCTTGAACATGTCGTCGGTTCGGCCGCAATAGTAATAGTAGCCATCGGCATCGCGGCGGTATTTGTCACCGGTATAGGTCCATTCGCCGACGAAGGTGCGCTGGCTCTTCCAACGTTGATTCCAGTAGCCCTCGCCCGCCGACGGCCCGCGGACGATCAATTCGCCGATCTCCTCGTCGGGCAGGTCGCGGCCTTTGTCGTCAACGATGCGCGCCTCGTATCCGGGCACCGGTTTGCCGGTAGAGCCGTAGCGGATGTCGTCGGGCCGGTTACTCAGGAAGGTCTGCAGCAATTCGGTCGAGCCGATGCCGTCGAGCACATCGACGCCAACGACCTCGCGCCAGCGCTCGCCGATATGCGCCGGCAGCGCTTCGCCCGCTGACACGCAGATGCGCAGGCGGTCAGAGCCCGCGCCCCTGCCGATCTCTTTGTGCGCGAGCAGGGCCGTGTAAAGCGACGGCACGCCATAGAAAATCGTTGGGTGATGCCGCCGCATGATCTCGAAAACGCCGTCCGGCGAGGGCCGATGCGGCCACAACACCGCGGTGGCGCCGATCGACAGTGGAAAGGTCATGGCGTTGCCGAGGCCGAAAGCAAAGAACAGTTTGGCGGCAGAATGCACCACGTCGTCCTGGCGGATGCCGAGCACGCCTTGCCCGAACAGCTTCGCCGTCGCCATCAGGCTGGAATGCACGTGCTTGACGCCCTTCGGATCTCCGGTGGAGCCGGAGGTGTACAGCCAAAACGCCACCTCATCGGAAACCGTGGCCGCAGCAAACGGCGTGGTATCGCCGGTGGCGATCAGGTCATCGAGCAACTGAATATCCCGACCGCCGAACGCCGTCTTATCGTCGATGGCGCCGGCGAGGATCACGCCGCGCAAATGCGGAAGTTTCTCGATGACCGGCCAGATCGCTCGCGCCAGCGGCGCGGCGGCGACCAGCGCGGTCGCGCGCGAGTCGGCAAGGATGTAGGCGCATTGTGGCACGTTGAGGAACGTGTTGATCGGCAGCGCGATGGCGCCGGAGCGGATCGTTCCCCAGAACGCCACAGGATAATCGACGGTGTCGTGCATGAGCAGCGCGACGCGCTCTCCCTGGCGAATGTCGAGCTGGCGCAGCGCGTGGGCGAAGCGCACGCTGCGCGTCTGCAGCTCGCCGTAATTGAGAGAGCCGTCCGGATCGATGAAGGCTGTTTTGCCGGCGAGGCCGCGCGCCACGTTGGCGT
>Ga0207723_100016_pt1 | contig 24949 bp, 23 predicted proteins | sample LuqExpMetageno27_FD_187785 | JGI IMG/M metagenome (GOLD analysis project Ga0207723, IMG submission 187785) | Tropical forest soil microbial communities from Luquillo Experimental Forest, Puerto Rico - Sample 27 (SPAdes) | ecosystem: Environmental > Terrestrial > Soil > Tropical forest ...
TAATGCGGCCGGAGCGCCACAACGCGGTAAAGGTGCTGCTGTTCTTCGACATCGGTGGCTCGATGGACTGGCACATCAAGGCGACTGAGGAATTGTTCTCGGCGGCGCGCTCAGAGTTCAAGCACATGGAATATTTCTACTTCCACAACTGCCTCTACGAGAAGGTATGGAAGGAGAACCGCCGCCGTTTCCAGGCGCACACCGCAACTTGGGACGTGCTGCACACCTATCCGCACGACTACAAAGTGATTTTCGTCAGCGACGCCTCAATGAGTCCTTACGAGATCACCGCGCAGGGCGGCTCGGTCGAGCATTACAACGACGAACCCGGCGGGCTGTGGCTCGAACGCGTTACGCGCACCTATCCGTCCTGCGTATGGCTTAACCCGGTGCCGGAGAAGGAATGGGACTTCACCTATTCGATCCAGATGGTGCGTCAGCTCATGGGCGGGCGGATGTTTCCGCTGACGCTGGACGGGCTCGACCGCGCGATGCGAGAGCTGGTGCGCTAAGTGATCAGCCGGCGCATCGCAGGCTCCGGCTGATTACAAGATATTTTTGTTAGCAGCTGGAATGCGTGCTGTATGGACCGCCGGCCCCCGACTGTTATCGAATAATTTGAGCCGTCTTCGCGCGGCACCCACATGTTGCCGACTTTAACGTAAGAGTGTTTCACGGCCGCCCACACGATCATGTGGATATCTTGATCTTGGGCTTCGAGCAGGTGTCTTCGCACTGACGGCAGGTCGCTATTCACACGATAGGGCGTAGCATGATCTCGGCTCCCCGCCGGGATGGTAATATAAAGTCAGAGCCGCCGGACTGGAGTGTTGTTGAGGCAAATCAATTTGTCCTCCCGCACGCGGGCGGTCCCAAGAACTCAGCCCGTAATCCTTGAGGTGCGCCGGTTTGCCATTGGAAGCGACGCCGAAACACTTTGCGCACCGCCTTAGCGCCTGAGGGAGTGGCAAATGAGTTATTAATTTCTACGCAATGGGTTGCAAAGGCTTTCGCTTTTCACCCGAGCCGGCGGCCTACGGTCGCTTCGCGATGAACAGGCCCTCGCACAGACGGAAGGTGAGGTCGGTGCCTGAGCCCTTCGGCTCTATCACCGCTTCCACCTCGGGCGTGGCTTGAGTCAGCATGGCACGCAGGAAATTCTGCATGGTGGGGTCGTGGCGGGCGGCCCAGTCCTTGAATTCCATCCGCTTGTAGATCTGCTCTTCGTGCGTGATCTTGAGCCCTGCCTTGGCGAGTGCCCCGCGCCACTCGTCGATGGTCCAAGCGCGGAGGTGGCTGGGGTCGCGGAAGCGTTCGAAGGCGTTGATGTAATCTCCAACGCTGCCTGGCGGCACCACGTTGTCGACCACAGCAAAGATTCCGTTTTTCATGAGCACTCGATGCACCTCGGCGAGGAAGTCAGGGATCGAATCGAAGTGATGCGGCGCGATGCGACATGTGACGAGTTCGAAGCTTACGTCCTCGAACGGCAGTGCCTCCGCTTTGGCATAGGCGGTGCGCACATTGGCGAGGCCACGCTTTTGCGCCTCGCCCTTCACAATGTCGAGCATTTCCTGGGTGATGTCTGTCGCCCACATGCGCTCAACATGCGGCGCGAAGGTATAGGCGACGTGGCCGCCGCCAGTGGCTACGTCAAGCGCGCGCCAGGTCTTCCGCGGGTCGGTGAGCTCGACCAGTCGCTCCAAGCTCGCGCCTTTGGCATGCGGGGTGGAGGTGAGATAGCTCACGGCGGTCTTGCCGAATTGCTCCTGGACGAGGGTCTTGGACATCGCGATTTTCCTGACGGCAGCGTGAAAGCGTGTCTGTATAGCAAAAAGCCCTGCATCTTGCGATGCAGGGCTGCGTTGCAGCAGTAGGTGACGCTCTAGGGCCCAGCCACGATCATGCCAGTAAAGACGTAGGCCTGCAGCATCACTAGGATGCCGACCAGGCAGGCCAGCGAGATTGAGTGGAAGAAGACGAAGCGCAGGATCGAGCCCTCGTGGCCGAACCAGTTGGTGGCAGTGGAGGCCACCACGATCGATTGCGCATCGATCATCTTGCCCATGACTCCGCCAGAGGAGTTGGCAGCGCCCATCAGGATCGGCGACAGGCCGAGCTGCTGCGAGGTGATCTTCTGCAGGTTGCCGAATAGGATGTTCGAAGCGGTGTCCGATCCAGTAAGCGCTACGCCCAACCAGCCGAGCAGCGTGCCGAAGAAAGGATAGAACACACCTGCACCGGCGAAAGCGAGGCCAAGAGTGGCGTCGATGCCGGACAGGCGGGTGAGGGTGCCGATCGCCAGCATCGCCGAGATGGTGATGAGCGAATAGGCGCAGACCTTGATGGTCTTACCGTACTCAGTCGCGAGCTTCGCCGGCGAGAAGCCGAGCAGGAAACCGGAGATGATGGCTGCGATCAACATACCGGAGCCGGTGTAGGACAGCCACGTAAAGGAGAATACCGCGCCTTCCGGCGTCGGCTTCGGCACTACCGGCCCGACCTTGTTGATCATGTTGTGCAGGCCCGGCACCGGATAATTCCAGGTGGCGTAGACGTTCAGGACGTTCTTGACCGCATTTGTGCCCCAGGCCAGTAGCACGACGCAAACGATGATCCACGGCAACAACGCGAGCCAAACTTGCGCGGTCGTCGGCTTGGATACAGCTTTCGCGGGTTTCGTCGCCATGGTGGCGGCGGAGTCGTCATGACTGCGCAGCGCTGGCGAAGCCCAGATCACCTTCGGGTGCCAGACCTTGAGGAAAGCGATCAGGCAGGCCATCGAGATCAGCGAGGCGCCGATGTCGACGATCCACGGATTGACAAAATTGGAGATCAAGAACTGCGGGATTGCGAAGGAGACGCCGGTGACGAGGACGGCTGGCCATACATCCTTCATACCCTTGAAACCGGCGAACGCCCAGATCAGCCAGAACGGCACTATCAGCGAGAAGAACGGCAGTTGCCGGCCGACCATGGCGCCGAGCAGAAACGGATCGATGCCGGTGACGCTGGCGAGGCCGGCGATCGGCGTGCCGAGCGCGCCATAGGCGACCGGAGCGGTGTTGGCGATCAGCGACAGGCCGGAGGCGGCGAGCGGCGAAAAGCCGAGGCCAATTAGAATCGCTCCGGTGACGGCGACCGGGGTGCCGAAGCCCGAGGCGCCCTCAAAAAACGCGCCGAACGAGAAGGCGATCAGCAGCAGTTGCAGCCGGCGGTCCTCGGTAACGCCGCCGATCGTCGTCTGCAGCGTCTCAAACACGCCTCTCTCCACCGTCAGCCGGTAGAGGAAGATGACATTGAGTACGATCCAGCCGATTGGGAAAAAGCCGGTCACCGCGCCGAGCACGGTTGCGCGCAGCGACATATCGGCAGGCATGGTGAAGATGACGATGGCGACGAGATTGGCGACGATCAGCGCGATCACCGCCGCGATGTGCGCCTTCACTTTATTGGAGGCGATTAGCACCAGCAGCGTGACGACGGGTAATGCCGCCGCGCAGGTCGACAGCGCAGTGTTGCCGAGTGGGTTGTAAATTTGATTCCACATAAGTCCTCCCCAGCCGTGGATTCGGCCTTGCGACTCTTCTCATTCGACGCTGGCGACAGCGCCACGATATCCAAGAAGCCCCGAACGCAGATGCAGATATAATTGGTCAGTTGATCGGACCAACCGCTTCTTTCACAGCGCAATTATATTGCACGAGGTCGGTCGCCCGAAAAAGAGCCTATCACCACCTCTTGCTACTTATCGCTGCGCTGCACATCGTCATCGTAGCCGTGGCGTGAACTATAAAATACCAGCCCCATCAGCCCACCGCCGATCAGCAACGAGAAAAACACGCCGCCCACGATAGCGATCCAGCCATAGAGCGGGATCCGGTCGCCGCCGAGCCGCTGCCAGGCGGTACCCGCAAACCAGAGCGACAGCGCCAGCAGGGCAAATAGCGCAATAACGATTAGTGCACGCATGCGCTGGATATAATGCCAGTTGTTGCCCGTGGAAGGGCGCCCAAAAACAACCGCGGAGCACAAAAGCCCCTGTCTGTCAGCCCGTCTTTCGCCAGCCTTAAGACGTCTTCGTGATCTCATTTGTTGCTGCGGCGCGGCCACCAATTTTTTCCGGCGCAAGCGGCCGAACTTCTACCGGCCCAATACTCCTTTGGGCAAATGTTTGCCCGGCTGACCGGGCGCGGTCTTGGTGTGGCGCACCACCAACACCGAGCATTTGGCATAGCGCACCACGTGTCCGGCATTTGAGCCGAGGAAATAGGTGCGCATTGCCGGCCGGTGCGAGCTCATCACGATCAGGTCGGCGTTCATCGCCTTCGCCTCTTCCAGTATCTCATGATAGATGCCGCCTTGGCGCACGGAGTAGGAGATATGAGAGGCATCGAGGCCGCTCTCGCGCGCGATAATGGCCATCGCTTCCTCCGCCGACTTGCGCTGCTGCAGGTCAAAATCGGCTGGTACATATTCCGCCAGCATCACCGGCGTAATCGGCAGCACATTGATCAGGCGCACGGAGCCGCCCGAGCTGCGCGCCATCTGCACCGCGGTGGCGATGGCAGGCTTGGCTAAATCGGTGTCGGCTAGGTCGATGGGGACCAGGGTCTGCTTGAACATGACAGCGTCCCTCTTTCACTGCGGCCAATCATGACATTTTTTCGCGTTGAAGTTGAGGGCAGTCCCTGCCGCAATAGGTCGCGTTAATTCGCCGCGGCGAGCGATTTCGGGTTGACGAACCGCTCCAGCCGGCCTGAGTGGGGGTGCAGTTTGGTCCAGTTGTCGAGCGCGAAATCGATAATGACAAGCCCTGAGGTTGGCAGCTTCTCACGCAAGCGCTCGCGCGCATCGATGTCGCCAGAGGCAATGAGCATTAGCGCGAGCTCGTGCAGGCCTGGATTGTGGCCGACGATCAGCAGCGTGTGGGCGTTGACGGGGGTATCTTTAACCACGCCCAGAATTGTATGGGGCGTCGCGTCGTAGAGCTTCTCTGACGAGATTGCGGGCGGCACCGGGCGGAAGGCGTCGGCAGCATATTTCCAGGTTTCCTGGCAGCGCGCCGCGGGCGACACTACCACCCGGTCCGGGACTAACCCGTGGCCCGCCATATAGTCACCGATCTTGGCCGCATCTTTGCAGCCGCGATCGATCAGGCCGCGCGATTGGTCCTGCATGCCGGGCTCGGATCGTTCGGCTTTGGCATGGCGAAACAACAAGAGACGGCGCATGGTGTATCGGATTGTGGGTTTAGAAGGGCGTCGATATCGAATCTGCAGCAGTCTAGCATGCACATTGTAGGCGCCGCAGTGTGGTCAATTGGGGCTGGGAACCGATGAGCGAAGGCGAGGACACAGAAGCGAGTTGGTACGAGGCGACCCGGGTTACAAGCCCCGAACACCCGCGGCTCAACTTCGATCTCGATGTTGATGTCTGCGTGATCGGCGCCGGCCTCGCCGGCCTGACCGTCGCGCGGGAGGTGGCGAAGCGCAAATGGTCGGTGGCGGTGCTGGAGGCGCACCGCGTCGCCTGGGCGGCTTCTGGGCGCAACACCGGCTTCGTTCTGCCGGGCTTTCACGAGACCATCGACAACATGGTCGAGCGCATCGGGCTCGACCATACCAAGCAGTTGTGGGCGTTGTCGGAGCAGGGCGTCGAATACGTCAAGCGCACGATCGCGGAAACCGGCATGCCCGGCGTCGATCCGGTGCCCGGTTGGCTCCACGTGTCAAAGCTCCATGATGACGACACCACCCGCCGCGAGGTCGAGCGGATGCGCTGGATCGGCGCCAATGTCGAAGCCTGGCCGACCGAGCGAGTGCGCGAGGTGCTGCCAAATCCGCGCTATTTCGGAGCGCTGCATTTCCCCGGCGCCATTCATATTCATCCGCTCAATTATGCGCTCGGGCTCGCCGCCGACGCACAGACCTTCGGATCGCATATCTTCGAGCACACACCAGTGATCGCGATCGATCCGGCCGGCGTGCGCAAGCGCATCGAGACGCGGGGCGGCATGGTGCGCGCAGCGCATGTGGTGCTCGCCTGCAATGTGCAGCTTAGCGACCTAATGCCGCAACTCGGCGCCACGCTGTTGCCGATCTCTACCTTCGTGCTCGTGACCGAGCCGCTCGGTCCGATCCTAGATGAGGTGGTACGCTATCGCGGCGCAGTGAGCGACACCAACCGCGCCGACAATCATTATCGCGTCGTCGGCGTCGATCGATTGCAATGGTCGGGCCGCATGCGGTCCTGGGAGGCGGATCCTCGCTGGGTGCAGCGCGGGCTCGTCGCCGATATCAAGCGCAATTTTCCCGCGCTCGGCAAAGTCGAAGTCGCGCATCTCTGGCGCGGCACGCTAGGTCGCCCCGTGCATCGCATGCCGCAGATCGGAGAGATCGAGCGGGGCTTGTGGGTGGTGAGCGGGTTCGGCGGTCATGGGCTCAACACTACCGCGATGGCCGGCGAACTGGTCGCACGCGGCATCGTCGAGTCCGACCAAACTTGGCGGATGTTTGCACCTTACGAGCTGGTCTGGGCCGGCGGCACCCTCGGTCGCGCGTTGGCGCAGGGTACTTACTGGGCGACACGCCCGCTTGAGGCCATCGGCGAGGTGCTCGCGCGCTATCGCGAGAAGGTGCGCACGCGCAGAAAAGCTCGCGCCGCCGTGCGGGCTGGCAATGGACACGCGCCGGCTGGCATGGGAAGGCAAGCAGCGCCCGCAGCGCCTGAGTGAATTGTGATAGTCTCCACGGCTCGATCCGCTTGCCTCAGCGTTGTTGCGCTCGCCAAGCTGGCGCTCACTGATGAGAGACCGGCGGCATGCAAGGCGCGCTGGGCGGAACGGTGGGCCGGCCGAAAACGCTGAAAGTGCCAGACTTTGTGAGAAGCCTCTAGCGCCCCTCGCGGCGCGCCATGAAGGCGAGGCGTTCGAACAGATGTACGTCCTGTTCGTTTTTAAGTAATGCGCCATGTAGCGGCGGGATAAGCTTCTTGGGATCGCGCTGGCGCAAGATCTCCGGACCGATGTCCTCGACCATCAACAGCTTCAGCCAATCCAGCAACTCGGACGTCGACGGCTTCTTCTTCATGCCGGGCACTTCGCGGATCTCGTAGAATAGCTTGAGCGCCTCGCTTATCAGCCGTTGCTTGATGCCCGGGAAATGAACCTCGATGATCGCCGCCATCGTATCTGCGTCGGGGAAGCGAATGTAGTGGAAGAAGCAGCGGCGCAGAAAGGCGTCGGGCAATTCCTTCTCGTTGTTCGAGGTGATGATCACGATCGGCCGGCGTCGCGCCTTCACGGTCTCGCCGGTCTCGTAGACGAAGAACTCCATGCGATCGAGCTCAAGCAAGAGGTCGTTGGGGAATTCGATGTCGGCCTTGTCGATCTCGTCGATCAGCAGCACCGGGCGTTCGTCGGAGGCGAAGGCGTCCCATAATTTCCCGCGCTTGATGTAGTTGCGTATGTCTTTGACGCGTTCGTCGCCGAGTTGGCTGTCGCGCAGGCGCGACACCGCGTCGTATTCGTAGAGGCCTTGGAGCGCCTTGGTGGTGGACTTGATGTGCCACTCGATCAACGGCGCTCCGAGCGCCTTGGCAATCTCGAGCGCCAGGACGGTCTTGCCGGTGCCCGGCTCGCCCTTGACCAACAGCGGTCGTTCCAAGGTGATCGCGGCGTTGACGGCGACCTTCAGGTCGTCGGTCGCCACGTAACCTTCGGTGCCTTCAAAACGCATGCATTTCCTCGCTTTTTCGAGGCGACACTAGGCAGTGCACGAAGCTCGGGCAAGGCGATTCAGGGGCATTCTGCCGCTTCGGCTCGCTTAAGCGTGATGGATCAGTGATGGGAAATTGAATACTCAGGCCGTCCGGAACGTATATGTGATGACCGCCAGGTATTTTGGAAGGTTCTGATGCGCCATCTCCTTCTCGGTTTTGCCTTGGGCCACCGTGGCTCTGCGGCAGCACAAATTGCTCCATTACCCAAGCCGGGAGCTTTTGGCGCACGGACGCTGATTTCGGCAAGGTGCTGGGCCTAATCCACCACCTCCGGCTATACTGGCAGCGCCGTGGCCAAGCTGCACTGCGAGCAAGTATCGGCCGACGGCACCGGGCGTACCGAACCCAAGGGAGAAGGTTGACATGATCGACCGACGAGCCCTGCTGACGGCCGGTGTTGCGCTCGGCGTGCTGATTGCCGCGAACAGGATGGGTGAGGCAGAAACGATGACGACGACCGAAGCGATCGACTGGCGCAAACTCTCCGACATGGAGTGGCGTCAGCGCCTCACCGCCAGCCAATACATGGTGCTACGCCAGCACGGTACCGAGCGCGCCGGCACGAGCCCGCTCAACAACGAAAAGCACAAGGGCATTTTTTCCTGTGCCGGCTGCGACCTCCCGCTGTTCTCGTCCGACACCAAGTTCGAGAGCGGCACCGGCTGGCCGAGCTTCTATGCACCGCTGCCTAACGCGGTGGAAAACTCGACCGATCGTTCGTTCTTCATGACGCGCACCGAAGTACATTGCCGGCGCTGCGAGGGGCATCTGGGCCACGTGTTCGACGACGGGCCGAAACCGACCGGCCTACGGTACTGCATGAACGGTGTGGCGCTGAAGTTTACGCCGACGGCCGGCGGCCCGGCATAAATCTCAAGCCAGGGCGGATTACGCTTGGGATCGGCCACAGCCGCCTTGAACGCGCGTCAGGTTCGGAATCGTTGTTTTCCCTGAGATCCGACCGCTTGTTAGGCGTGTGGAAGCCCCAAAAACAGATTGGCTTCCTGTTCGAACGGATTGCGATCTGACTGGCGGTCGTGCCGCGCATAGCAACGTCTTCGATCACGGTCTTTGCGCTCTTGAGCACCGGCAATGATGTGACTGTTATGGCGAAATCAGGTTGGCGTTGCGGTGCGGCTCGCAAGCTCGGCTCCGCCAGCGGTCATAGTCAGTATCCGCTATGTCATTGATCCGACATGATAACTCGACCGCGCGCGGAGGCCCGCGCGGATTGGTTTGACACTTAGCCGATCGCCCGCAGGAAATTTGCTCGGATATTGTCCGAAATTTAGCGCCCGTATATAAAGCCTGCCCCACTGGGAGGGGACAGACCTCCGTCCAAGAATATAAGAAGACAGGAGTTCAACGGAAATGTTGGCCAAAACAAAAACCTATAGGCCGTCTGACAAAGAGCCGTTCATGAATGAGCGGCAGCGTGAGTATTTCCGCGCGAAGCTACTCGCGTGGCGGGAAGACATCCTCAAGGAGGCTAAGGAAACACTCCAGCATCTGCAGGAAGAGAACCAAAACCACCCCGATCTCGCCGATCGCGCGTCGTCGGAAACCGACCGCGCTATTGAACTGCGTGCACGCGATCGCCAGCGCAAGCTTGTTGCCAAAATTGACGAGGCGCTCACGCGCATCGACGATGGCACTTATGGATATTGCGAGGAAACGGGCGAGCCGATCTCTCTACGCCGTCTGGAGGCGCGTCCGATCGCCACGCTTTCGGTTGAAGCGCAGGAGCGCCATGAGCGGCGTGAGCGCATCTATCGCGACGACTGAATGGCGCAAAATCGTGATGTGACAATGATGCCCGGCCTCACGCCTCGCATCGGCGTTTTGGACACAAAGAGACTACGCAACTCGGCTGAAACCGAGCGCCTATCACGATTTTCCTAGCGGACGGCCAAGCAGGTTGGCCATTTCCTCCTCGAGACTGTCAAGCGGCGCCTTCGCCGGCGTCGGCTCGAGCTTCGGTTCGACTTTCGGCTCGATCTTGGTTTCGACCTTGGGCTCAGGCTTCGCCTCCGCCATAGGCTTCGGCTCGAATTTCGGCTCGATCCGCGGCTTCAAATCGCGGGCCGGCGCGGGGCTGGCGGCCAGCGGATCGGTCACCGGCGGGCGGCTCTCTGGCATCGGAGCGCGCCGCAGCGCGGCCTCGAGCTGCTGCGCCATCTCCGCCAGATTGTGGTCGGTTGACGGCGGAGCGGCCGACTCGGTGACTGGCGGCGGCACCACCGGCGAGGCTGCGCGCGAGGCCGGTTCAGGCGGAGCGACGCGCGGAGTCACATCCGCGGACGGCCCGGCGAGATTTTCCGCTGGACGCGCCCGCGCGCCCGGCTCCGGCGGATGCCATGGCTCTTCGATCGCGGTCGCACGGTAGGAGCGGGCCGGCACGATCGGCGGCGGCTCGCTGCTCGGTTGCAGTGGCCAGCCGTTGGTGTCGCTCGGCATCATTACGCGCTGTTCGGGAGCGGCTCGTCCGGTTTCGCGCGCCATCCCACCGGCAGCACGTACGATATTGGATTCGACCACCAAATCGGTGGGCCCGCCGATCATCAGCAGGTGTTCGATGTTGTCGCGGCGGATCAGCACTAGGCGGCGGCGTCCGTCAACGGTGGCGGCATCGATCACCGCCAGGCGCGGCTGGCGGCCGCGCGCGGCGCCGCCCAGCCGATTGGCGCCGAAACGGCGTATCAACCACGCGGTCAAACCGATCAGTGCGAGCACCACCAGAAAGGCGATAAAGAACCGCGCAGCCAGCGGCATTTCCGAGCCAAACAGGGTCTCGAACATCAATGCGCTCCGTACTTGGTGCAGCGGCTCATCGGTGAGGAATCGCCCAAATGGTTAATTCCATCGGCACAAGTTGCCGCCCGGATTAATGACAGATCCTTAACAAAGAAAAGGCCTTTTGGCACCCCCAACCTGCTATTGAACATAGCTTGGCTGCCGCGCGAGACCGCGGAAGATTTGGAGCATGGCGATTTACCTGGCCCGCAGTGGAGGAGCAGCGGGGCCTGGCCGAAAACGTGGTCAATGGCACGGCGAACTATCGCATGCACAACTTCCGCCGCACCTGTCGCCCGTAACGCCGTGCGCTCTGATCGCGGGCACTTGGCTAGCATCGACTAGGCCCATGAGCCGTTTCGTAGCAGGAAGACAAGGACTGTTATGAAGTTTGTCCCACTGGCAATCAATCTTGAGCTGATGAGGTAGCAACGAACTGGACGGAATAATTAAGCGGTGAGGCGCTGTACACGCGCCCCTCCTCCTGATCAAGACTGCAGCAGCTGAGCGCGCTGATCGAATTTGCTCCTGATGATCGACGCCATGCATGAGCATTCGGCTATTTCGAAGGCGCGCACTCCGATTTGACGCCGCGCGACTCACGGTGACCACCAGTAGCAGATCTGCACGAACTTTGAAAAAACAGAAGACCCAATGCAAAATCACATGGACGACACGCTGAGCTCGGCAACGAAATGATCGGCCGTCGCTCCGTTCCAGTTGTTGCTGGGGTGGCACCGTCTAGGTCGATCGGTATATCCAATCGAGCATTACAAGGCATTCGCTGCAGTCATCGACCACGTCATGCGGTTGCGCCGGTTGTTCGTTATCCCAAAACATGGGATTGCGACAGGCTGGCTCTTGCGCTGTTAGGGCGGGTTAAGGCACTCAAGAGTTATGGCAGACCAGCACCCCGCAACGCAGGCGCCAACGCCGGACACGAGCGCCAGGCTGCGACGGCAAGCGTTTGACAAGAGCCAAAGCGTGCCGCGTGGCGGCTCGGTCGGCCTGGTGCTGTTGGCCGCTTTGGCTCTGATAGCCGCGGCCGCCGGCTCGATCTACGTCGAGCCGCCCTATGCCGGAACATATATCCTGGCGTTGCTAGCGCTTTTCGGCACCATCGGCATCGGCGCGGTGTTCGCCGTGGCCTCGGGGATTATGCAGTGGTCGAACCGCGGGCAGGGCACTCCGGTGCTCAAGGCGGTCGTCGACAATGCCATTGAGGGGCTGGTCGTCACCGGCCAATCGGGCCGTGTCTTCTACGCCAACGCCTCCTACCTCGATTTGATTGGCGCCACCGACAACACCGACGTACGGCCAATCGAGCGTGTCTTCGTCGGCGATCCCGACGTTTCCGAGTCGATCTACCGTCTGCTCAAGGCCGCACGCGAAGGCCGCCGCGCTCAGGAGGAGGTGCGCGTGCCCGGCGTCAAAGCGGAAGCAGCACGCTGGCTGCGTATGTGCGTGCGACCGCTGGGGACGAGCAAGGCTGACGCGCGCATGACGGTGTGGTCGATCGCTGACGTGACGCGCGACCGCCAGCGTGCCGAAGATGTGTTCCAAGAGTTGCAGCACGCCATCGATTATCTCGACCACGCGCCGGCCGGCTTCTTCTCGGTCGACGCCGAGGGCGACATCGTCTATCTGAACGCCACGCTAGCGAACTGGCTCGACCATGATCTGGCCGAAGTGGGCGCCGGCTCGCTCAAGATTACCGACATAGTTGCCGGCGAGGGCGCGGCGCTGCTCACCACGCTCAAGGCCGCACCTGGCGAGGTCAAAACCGAAGTGCTCGACCTTGATCTCAAGACACGTGGCGGTAAGCCGGTGCCCGTGCGGCTGTTCCACAAGGTGGCCTTCGGCGCCGATGCCGCCCCCGGTGCCTCGCGCACGCTAGTGCTCAACCGGGCGCGCGACGACGGCGATCCACAACGCGCGGCGGAAGTGCGTTTCATGCGCTTCTTCCAAAACACACCTATGGCTATCGCTACCGTCGACAAGAACGGCCGCATCGCGCGCAACAATGCGCGCTTCTCTAGTGCCTTCGAGCCCATGATCAAGGGCAACGAACGCTCAATCTTCGCAGTGATAGCCGAGCGCGACCGTCCGGTGCTGGAGGCCGCCATCGCCAAGGCGGCAGCGGGGCAGAGCGAGATCGCGCCAGTCGAGGCAGCGCTTGCCAGCGGAAATGAGCGCTGGGCAAACTTCTTCGTGTCCGCGGTCGAAGAGGAGGATCGCGACGGCGAAGCGGCGATCGTTTATGCGCTGGAAACTACAGCGCAGCGAACGCTGGAAAATCGCGTGTACCAACAGCAGAAAATGGAGTCGGTCGGCCAACTCGCAGGCGGAATCGCGCACGATTTCAATAACGTTCTCTCTGCCATCATGATGGCGACCGATTTCCTGCTCAACGCTCACAAGCCGACCGACCCATCGTTCAAGGACATCATCCAAATCAAGCAGAACGCCAACCGCGCCGCCGCGCTGGTGCGGCAGTTGCTGGCCTTCTCACGCAGGCAGACGTTGCGTCCGCAGGTACTCGACCTCAATGAGACGCTGAACGACCTCGGCATGCTGCTGCGCCGTCTGATCGGTGAGCGGGTTGAGCTGACTACCGCTCTGGGCCGCGACCTGTGGTCGGTGAAGGTCGACCTCTCGCAGTTCGAGCAGGTGATCGTTAATCTGGCGGTCAACGCGCGCGACGCCATGCCCGGGGGCGGCAAGCTCACCGTCCGCACCGCCAACGTGACGGCGCAGGAGAGCGGCCGTTATGTGTACAAGGGTCTCGCCGCTGCCGACTACGTGCTGGTTGAAGTGAGCGATACCGGCACCGGCATTCCACCCGATATCATCGACAAGATTTTCGAGCCGTTCTTCTCTACCAAGGAGGTCGGCAAGGGCACCGGGCTCGGCCTTTCCACGGTCTACGGCATCGTCAAGCAGACCGGCGGCTTCATCTACGTTGATTCAAAGCCCGGCAACACCGCCTTCCGCATCTTCCTGCCGCGCTATGTGGCTGGCGCCGAGGTGCCCCTCGCTGAGATTCCCTCAACCGATGCCCCGGAGATCGCCGGCGCCATGTCGGCCGCCGACAGCATGGCGAGGGTGGCAACCGATCTCACCGGGCACGGCATCATTCTGCTGGTCGAGGACGAGGAGGGGTTGCGTGCGCTCAATGCCCGCGGGCTTTCCTCGCGCGGCTATACCGTGCTCGAGGCTAGCAACGGCATTGAGGCGATCGAGGTGCTTGATAAGTATGGCGACGTCGACCTAGTGGTGTCCGACGTGGTGATGCCGGAAATGGACGGCCCGACGCTGCTCAAAGAACTGCGCCGCCGCAATCCGAATGTGAAAGTCATCTTCGTCTCGGGCTATGCCGAAGAAGCGTTTCAGAGGAATCTGCCCGACCAGGAACAGTACGAATTCTTAGCCAAGCCGTTCACGCTCAAGCAACTGGTGTCGAAGGTGAAAGAAACGATGTCGAGCTGAACGCAGGCCTCAGTCGCGGGACTGCGCCAGCCGGGTCTTGTCGAAGATGCCCGGCTGCAAATTGCAGCAGAGATTGCGTCTCGCATTCAAGTTCGTGGGCTGCGCGCGGAAATAGTCCCGTTCCAGTTCGGCACTGATGGTGTCGCGATAGCAACGTCGTCGGGTGAAAGGCGGCTAAAAATTTTTTTGAGATTTGACGCTTCATCGGACGGATAATCGCCGGCACCGCATTTGGTTTCCGGGTTCCGGCCGGCGTTTTGCATTGACCGCGGTGTAGTTGCCGCCCCTTACAAAAGTTGGGAGCGATCCCTACTTGTGCGTTTGCCACTTCGGCCGGGAGGTTCTCAATGTTTCGTAGCCGTTTTTTGATCGCACTCGGCGCGATCGCGACCATAGTCGTCTTAATAGCGGGTGACGCGCATGCGCGCGCTGGCGGCGGGTTCTCCTTGGGCAGCCGTGGCATGCGCACATTCTCCATGCCGCCGACCACACGGACTGCGCCCGGCACGGCGGCGCCGATTACGCGTTCGATAACGCAGCCGGGCAGCAGCAATGCTTTCGGATCACCGGTTACTGGTTCCGGTCTCTTCGGTGGCGGCTTGTTCGGTGGCCTGGCTGCCGGATTCCTCGGCGCCGGCTTGTTCGGCCTGCTGTTCGGACACGGCTTTTTCGGTGGCATGGGTGGCTTCGCCTCGCTGCTCGGACTCGCTTTGCAGATCGTGCTGATGATCTTTGTGGTGCGCCTGATCGCTGCCTGGTGGCAGCGGCGTCACATGCCGGCCTATGCGGTCGCGCATCCGGCGACCGGCTACGGATCAGCCGGCCTCGGCGGCACGATGGGTGTGAGCGCGCCGACCGGCGAGCAGCAGCTGACCATCGCCAAATCAGACTATGACGCTTTCGAGCGATTGCTTGGAGAAATTCAGTCCGCCTATTCGGCGGAAGATCTGTCGGCTCTGCGTCCCCGAGTGACGCCGGAAATGTTCTCTTATTTCTGCGAGCAACTGACCGAGAGTGTCAGCCGCGGCCTCGTGAACCGCGTGAGCGACGTGAAATTACTGCAGGGCGACCTAGCCGAAGCCTGGCGCGAAGGCGATACCGATTATGCCACCGTTGCCATGCGCTTTGCGCTGACCGACAGTATGATCGAGCGCACCAGCGGCCGCACTGTCGAAGGCGGCAGCCCGAGCGAAGTCGCTGAAATGTGGACATTCCGCCGCGCGCGCGGTGGCAACTGGCTGCTTTCGGCAATCCAGCAGACTTGAAGGACGATCTTCGCCGGCTCTGCGACTTCGGGCACTGGGCAACCGGCGGCGCAGCGGTTTTATCGGCGTTCCGCCCTCCGGAGCAGCTTTCGCGACCTACGCCGGTCGCGCATTGGCATTCGCCTTCCACGCGAGCGCACGCTTGCCAAAGTGCGCGCGAACTTCATCCTCGCCTTTGTGCCGCTGCGCCACACCGCCGTGGGACAGTGGCACGCGGCGCTATTCCGCGACAGCATCAGCACAAAGTTATCCGGGATGTCGGTGCTATTGCCGACGTCGAAGCGGGCATCCGAATACGTCCGTACACGGCGCTGACGCTGCGACCAGTGGCCAAATGGAAGATTTGCCGTCGTGCAATAGGCTTTTCCTTAACCGCCCTTTACAATCCATTAAGGTCGTCAGACTCTTTTGCCCGAGTGTGGCGGTCCGCAAATTACCAATTGATAAAGCGCTGTTTTGCGTCGTCGATCGCAGCCCGCGCCGCGAGGGCGTTGACCTTGCAAGAGATTCCGTCTATGTGGCCGCCCGCAACCTGGTTTTCGGCCTCACCTTGCTGACACGCTCCCGTCACTTTGGGCTGCGACTCAAGTGAACTCCCAAAACTCGGAGTGTTGCCGCCTGTGCGATGAGCGCGCGGGCGTTCAACAAAAAGCGTGAAAGGAACTCTGATGCCTGTCGGAACTGTGAAGTTCTTCAATATTCAGAAAGGCTACGGCTTCATCCAGCCGGAGGACGGCTCTAAGGACGTGTTCGTCCACATTTCGGCAGTCGAGCGCGCCGGCATGCGCTCGCTCTCGGAAGGCCAGAAGGTGACCTATGAGGTTGTCACCGAGCGCGGCAAACAGGCCGCTGGCAACCTGCAGCCAGCCTGATTTTGGCCGTATAAGAACTTCAGTCATCGAAAAGCCCGGCGGCGGCGCCGGGCTTTTTGCATGTGAGCAGCTTGTGTGGAGAATGCCGAACGGCAGCGAAACAGGCTGGAGGGAAGTCCATGGATGTCATTGTTTGCGGCTCGCGGCCTTCAAAGAAGATGAGCGCGCCGAACTTCACTGGAACGGTGTGGCAGGATCCGATCATCCAGGCGCCCGATCCAGCTCTTTTACGCGCGGCCTGGGTACGATTCGAGCCGGGCGCGCGCACGGCCTGGCACACGCATCCGCTCGGGCAGACCTTGCAGATCACTTCCGGCCTCGGCCACGTACAGACCTGGGGCGGCCCGATCCGGCAAATGCGCGCCGGGGACACGGTGTGGATCGCGCCGGGCGAGAAGCATTGGCACGGTGCCACGCCTGAGCATGCTATGGAACACATCGCCATGCAGGAGCACCTGAACGGCGAGCATGTAACCTGGCTGGAGCCGGTCACCGACGAGCAATACAAGGCGAAGCCGGCCAGCTGATTGTGATAGGCCGTTCAGCGCTGCTTCGCTGTAAACTGACTTTCACGAAAGTTTATTGCGGCGGTTAGGCCTGTCCCGGCCGCCACCGATAGATGCACGACTGCATAGGTGTCCGCATGCGTTACGAGCTGTTCTATTGGCCAGGAATTCAGGGCCGCGGCGAATTCGTGCGGCTGGCGCTCGAAGATGCCGGCGCGTCCTATGACGACGTGGCGCGCAGGAAAGGCGGCATAAATCGCATGTTGGCGATGATGGGCGACCGCGGCAAACATCCGCCCTTCGCGCCGCCCCTCCTGAAGGCGGGCAAGCTCGTCATCGCGCACGTCGCCGAGATTTTGTTTTATCTAGGTCCGCGCCTGAAGCTGGCCCCTCGCGACGAAGTCGGAAAGCTTTGGCTGCACCAGTTGCAGCTGACGGTGACGGATTTCGTGAAGGAAATTCACGACACGCATCATCCTCTCGGCGGCGAGTTCTATTACGAGGACGCAAAGCCCGAAGCCAAGCGCTTCACCGGTAATTTCCTAAAGCAGCGCGCGCCGAAATACCTTGGCTATTTCGAACACGTGTTGAAGAAGAGCGGCGGCCCTTATTTGTTGGGACGCAAGTTCACGTACATTGACTTGTCTATGTTCCAGCTCATCGAGGGACTGCGCTACGCGTTTCCCAACGCAATGAAACGGATCGAGCGCAGACTGCCAGATCTCCTCGATGTGCACGACCGCGTCGCGGTGCGGCCGGGCATCAATAAATATCTCGCCTCCGAACGGCGAATTCCGTTCAACGAGTCAGGGATTTTCCGGCACTATCCGGAATTAGACGCCTAATTATCCTTGCGCGTGGAGCGTCTTGCTGCCCGCGCTCACCGACTTCGCCGAGATCAGTGTGAAGGCGATGATGCACGGCTCTTTGCCCTTGTTCACCCAGTTGTGAATGGTGCCGCGCTGAACCAGCACGTCGCCCGCCTTCAGGTGCACGCTGCCAACGTCGAGCTCCATGTCGATCTCGCCCGACATCACCACCGCGTAATCGATCGAGTCGGTGCGGTGATTGCGTGGGGAGACGCCGGGGTCGAACTTGAGCACACGGAACACCGTACCATTGTCGACTGTCGTGGCAATCTTCTGGGCGGACGGATCGTGGTCGCCGTCATTGTTGATCGGGAACCCGGTAGTCTGCCAGATCACCGAGGAGGTTGCGCCGGGCCGGTTGGAGATCACGTTCTTGACCTGCTCGTCGATCAGCACCTTAGCGCGACCCTGTTTGTCGTGGCCGGTGACGACGCGGCGGATATTCAGGCTCATGAGCAACCTCCCTCGCATTTTGCTGTACGAAATGAAGGCTAGCCGGACGGCGAGGCAATCGCTCACCCGGCGGCGAGCGGCTTCTTGCCACTTTCGCGCCAGAGTAGGAAGAGGCCGGAGCCGACGACGATCGTTGAGCCGGCTAGCAGGGGCAGGGTGGGTATGTCGCCCCAGAACACGAAGCCTAGCACCATCGCCCAGACCAGCGAGAAATAATAGAAGGGCCCGACCGCCGCCGGTGGCGCCAAGGACAGCGAGCGCGTCCACCAATATTGTCCGAAGCCATTGAAGGCGCCGCCGACGAACATCGCGGTGGCGTCTTTATCGGCCGGCCAGCTAAATCCGAATATCGGCAGCGCAAGCACGAAGAACACTAACATGAATAGCATCTGGTACATGGTCAGCGTTTGCGCTGATTCGGTCGATGACATGCCGCGTACTGCTGCGGTAACGCTCCCGTAAAGTACGGCGTTCGCGATGGCAAACAGCGCGCCGGTACGGAAACTGTCGGCGCCGGGCGAGGCAACCAGCACCACACCGAGGAAACCGACGACCAGCGCGGCGCCGCGCGCGCGTCCGACCTTCTCCTTGAGCCACAGTGCGGCGAACAGCGTCGCAAAAAGCGGTGCGGAAAAATTGATCGCTACGGCGCCGGCAATCGGCATCAGGCTGAGCGCGATCAGGATCATGCTCTGCGCAAGCGTCTGCGTCACGCTGCGGCCGACGTGATCGCGCAGTCGCTGCGTGCGGAATACCGCCAGGCCAAAACGCGGCAGGATCAACAGGGAAACCACGATGAGCGAGGCGAAGGTGCGGATGAACAGCACCTCGGCAAAGGAGTAGGTTGCGACCTGCCATTTCGATAGTGCGGTGGAGGCTGAATACATCACGGTGGCGGCGAGCATGAAGGCAATGCCCAGAGGCACGCGGTCGGCGCGCGCGGCGGGCAGACGCTGTTCGATGCTGGTCACCGGCGAAAAGCCCTTCTCGAAAGGCCTGCCTAACATGGCAGCCTGGAGCCCGGCAGGGCCAAAACGGAATGGCGGCTTTGCGCCGGCTATTGGCGCTGTCGCTTGCCCATCAAGCGTGCCGCACGTCGCTGCCGGGTCAGTCGCGCTGCCCGGCGCTTGAGCGCGGCGCGGCGCTCGCGCGCCTTGCGCGCCCGCCGGCGGCGGCAGCGGCTGCATTTGCAGTTCGAGCGGCCGATGACGTTCTTCAGGTAGTCTGTGCCGTAATCGTAGACGATCTCCTCGCCTGGCTTGATGTTGCGCAGCGCGCGCAGGAACACGCGAAGCTTGACGTTGTAGCTTTCCACGTTCGGGTTGCAGGAATGATTGGCGTAGCGCGCAATGTTGCTGCGCGGCGTGCCGTCGATGGTCCAGCGGCTGTTGATCTCGTAGAGGTAGAGGTTGCCACGGTTCTCAAGTATCTCGGCTTCTTTGGTGGTGAGTAGTCGGCCTTTGTATTCGACGATGCGGGCGCGCTCCTTGATCGGCTTGGTGGCAAACAGGCCGAGCCCGGTGTGCGAGCGGCCGATGCGGAACGGTCTGCGGGGCATGGGGGATGCGTGATCAACGAACGGGCGTTGCCGATGCCAGAAGGTTAGGCGCGCGTCAATGCGCCAAGTGGCTAAGGGCAAGGCGGGCGATGGCCCTGTATGGGTCGGGAAGCGTTACGGCAGTCGGCGACGATCTGGAGGAATTAACGCGAGCACGGGCCATGAGTTATCTGTTCGTCTCCGCTGAAGCGGGACCCTGATCTTAAGAGGACAAAGAAAGAGCCAGATCCCCACTCTGGCAGGGATAAGCGGGTGAAAGCTTGCGTGGAAGTGAAAAGGTGCTGGTTCGGAGCATTGCTGTCCCGCACGGCCCAAGCTGTCATCGCCCAGCTAAGATGGTAAGACAGCGCCACCCTTAGACAGCGCGAGACCCTAAAATGAACGCCCCCGTCGCCACGCCACTCCCGCCATACCACCACACGCCGCTGTTCCTGCTCGGACCCGATGAGACGCTCTACCGGAAGCTTGAGGTCGGAGGCGTGTGCGTTGAGAAGGTGATGGGCAAGGACATGCTCATCGTGGAGCGCGAGGCGATGCGCACGCTGTCGGAAACGGCCTTCACCGACATTAATCACCTCCTGCGCCCGACGCACCTCAAGCAGTTGCGCGCCATCCTCGACGATCCGGAAGCGAGCGCAAATGACAAGTTCGTCGCCTATGATTTCCTGAAGAACGCCAACATCTCGGCGGGCGGCGTGCTGCCGATGTGTCAGGACACTGGCACCGCCATCATCATGGGCAAGAAGGGGCGGCTCGTCTTAACCGACGGTCTGGACGAGGCGGCGCTCTCGGAAGGCGCGCGCGATGCATACCTGAAGAAGAACCTGCGCTATTCGCAGCTCGCGCCCCTGTCGATGTTCGAGGAGAAGAACACGCGCTCCAACATGCCGGCGCAGGTGGAGATCTATGCCGAGGGCGAGGACGCCTACAAGTTCCTGTTCATTGCGAAGGGGGGCGGCTCGGCTAACAAGTCGTTCCTTTTCCAGGCGACGCCGTCAATTTTGACGCCTGACCGCATGATCGCGTTCCTCAAGGAGAAGGTGCTGACGCTCGGCACCGCGGCGTGCCCGCCCTATCACCTTGCGATCGTCATCGGCGGGACGAGCGCCGAGATCACCATGAAGGCGGTAAAGCTCGCCTCCGCGCATTATTACGATACGCTGCCGACTAAGGGCAGCGAGGACGGCCATGCCTTCCGCGACCTCGAGATGGAAAGGGAAGTGCACAAGCTGACGCAGTCGCTCGGCGTCGGCGCGCAGTTCGGCGGCAAGTATTTCTGCCACGACGTACGTGTGATCCGCCTGCCGCGGCACGGCGCGTCTCTTCCCATCGGACTTGGCGTGTCGTGCTCAGCCGACCGGCAGGCGCTCGGTAAGATCACTAAGGACGGTGTTTTCCTCGAGCAGCTCGAGGAGCACCCCGCCCAGTATCTGCCCGACGTCGATCAGGAAAAGCTCGGCGGCGCGGTGATCAAGGTCGACCTGCGTAGGCCGATGAAGGAGATCCTGGCGCAACTCTCAAAGTATCCGGTAAAGACGCGGCTCTCGCTCGCCGGCCCGATGATCGTCGCGCGCGACCTTGCGCACGCCAAGCTGCGTGCGCGCCTCGAAGCCGGGGAGGGGCTGCCCGATTATTTCAAGAACCATCCGATCTATTACGCCGGACCGGCGAAGACACCGCAGGGCTATGCCTCGGGCTCTTTCGGCCCGACCACCGCGGGGCGGATGGACTCCTACATCGATCAGTTCCAGACGGCCGGCGGCTCGATGATCTCGGTTGCCAAGGGCAACCGCTCGTCGCAGGTGCGCGAGGCCTGCCAGAAACACGGCGGCTTCTATCTCGCCTCGATCGGCGGCGCGGCTGCTAATCTCGCCGAGCATTGCATCAAGAAGGTCAAGGTGCAGGAGTATCCCGAGCTTGGCATGGAGGCGATCTGGCGCATCGAGGTCGAGGATTTTCCCGCTTTCATCGTTATCGATGACAAGGGCAATGATTTCTTCAAGGAACTGAATTTGGGTTAATCAAGCGAAGATTCTTTTTCTTGCCGCCAGCCGCGATTTCCAGAGATAGACGCCGCCCGCGGTTGCGGCTGTGGCTCTCTGCAAGCCTTATGCCGCCCGACGTCGCGCGATGATGTTGACGCACCTGAAGGTCATTACCGCCACGCCGGTCTGATTCAACATCTCGACAAACGAGGTGACGGCGCCGCGATCGGGTTTCGATTTCGACGGAGTTGCTTTGAGCACAGTTACGCGCAGCGACAAGCGGTCGCCGGGACGAACCGGCTCGAGCCAGCGCAATTCGTCGAGGCCAGGCGAGGCGAGGCTGGCGACGTGGGTCAGATAATGCTCGACGTAGAGACGCATCATGAGCCCGCAGGTGTGCCAGCCGCTGGCGATGAGTCCGCCGAACGGGCCACGTTTAGCCGCCTCAGAGTCGGTGTGAATCGACTGCGGATCAAACCGCTTGGCAAATGCGACGACCTCATTAGCCTCGACGGCGATGCTGCCGCAGTCGTGCACGCTGCCTTCGACGTAGTCCTCGAAGTAGCGGTCGTCGATGGCGTGCTCAAAACTCATGCGTCAGCTAGAGGCCAGTGGCGAAGCGTGCCATGACCAAAATAATGGCGAGCTGCATAAGGCCCTGGACGCCGACCACGCGCACGTACCTACGCATCCAGCGCACCAACTTGTCGGCGTCAGGCGCGGGCTTCTGGATCTCAAAATAAAGGCGCAGGTTCATTGGCAGTAAATAGCCCATGCCTTGCACTGTGAGCACAGTCACGATCGCGAGCGCGGCGACCACCCACCAGAACTCGGGATAGCCGACGTTTAGGAAGCCCATGCGTCTGGCCAGGAACCAGCCGGCGGTCGACGTGACGATGGACAAGGTTGGCATCAGAATAAGCGTGCGCGGGATGATGCCGGCGATCATGGCGCGCCGGGTGTCGAGCGAGACATGGCGGAGTACCGGACCGATGACGAAGCCCATGAACAGGTCAATGCCGGTCCACAGGACGCCTGACATCACGTGCACGAAATCCAGGAACCAGATTGAGGGGTTGAGAATGGCCGCGATCATCACGCCGATGGCCGCCGCGGCAGCAGCGATGTAGGTTGGTCGCAGCGGGGTCGCGATGCGCGGCGCCGCGGCGCTCAGAGTCGCGTCGACCACGGTCGCGCTCCCGTAAAAAACGGAAGAGAAAGCTAGCGGCACTTGGCCGCGCTGCCAAGCCTTCTGATCTTATGGGCTCAGCGAGGCCTGGGGCGATTCGGCCGGCTGTGGGCCGTTGAAACGATACTGGCTCTGCGCCGCCAACTGCGCGCGTAGTTGCCGAAACACGTAAACACGGATCGCCGAGGACAAATTGCCTTCGCCACGTCCTTCGTCGATCTGCTGTACCAGCGTCGTCAGCTTGGTCTTACGGCTGCTGGCGATCTCCCGTAGCGCTTCCCAAAATTCCTGCTCGAGCGACACACTCGTCTTCTGCCCGTTGCGGACAATGGAGCGTTTGGTGTTCGAGGAATTCATGGTCTCTCCGATCGATCATTAATAGCGCGCTGCGGGTCCGCATCTCAGGTTCAACTTGGTGGTTACCATGCACCAGCCCCGCGAGTTACGGTTTGACCAAGATCAAAAATGCGATTGGGGCCAATAAGTTCCCGCGAAGCACCATGAAAGCGGGGCTGCCTGGAACGGTGTTAGCGGTTGTTTTAACGGCGTTTTTGCGAGGCGGCCTGGAGACGGGAGTTAGGGATGCACAGAACCGCAGGTAGGTATGAGTTGGTGAGTGGCATCGACGATTCTCGTTGTCGCCCGGCGCCCTGCCGTTGTCCTCGCGCGATTTGCTCGCACACATGGCGATGCCGCAAGCTGTGACGGGTGCTCGGACGCGCGGTTGAACTCAATGACCTGCCCGCAAATGATTGGGGGGCCAACAGACGCCGACGCGCGCCGGGCAAATTGATCTACGTCAATGCCGGAACCCGCGACAAAACCAGGCAGGTTTCAGATGCCAGGCATGATCTAGGTCAATACCTCGCTCGTCTAAGCGCGGAAAATGCGCACATGTGGCAGCAAGCGTCCACCGCTCCGTTCGACCGCGATATTGAACTGGCCGTCATCGATGAAGACGGCCTGCACGCGCTTGTTTTTCCGTGCCGGCGCATTCTGAGCGGTTGGATGAAGGCAGAAACGAAAGAGCGTCTAGACGTGCGCCCTACCCATTGGCGGGAATGGCAAGAGCGCCAAAACGAGCGCCACGCGGTCTAGAAATAAACCGCCTTTCGCGCGGGCATATCACGCAGACCTCCACGAACGCGGCCGCCGAAGGGATCCCTCTTTGCTGATCGCTGTGCTGAGAAGTGGCGCCCGCCGCCGCCGCCCGAAACGGCAGGCTCGGTTGTGGAAGGGCTCGCCGAGGACCTTGTTGATTGGCGTGAAGTTCTACGCTCGCGCCACCATGCTGCGGGCGCCGTCCGAGGTCTAGGCGTCGCCAGGAAGGGGAGCCAACGAGCCGAATCGTCTTGGTAAGTCGGCGGCTCGAGACGCTAACCCGAAGGCCTGAGAACGGCGGCGGGGCTGCGGGGCCTTTGCCTTGCGTCTCCGTGGCAGGCCGCCTTTAGGCGGTAGTGGCCAGGCCAACACCGTTGGCGGCTGCAAGAACATATTGCGAACAGAGAACAAATGGTGTACATTGTCTCTCCGAACCGATTCCGACCTGTGTGGTGGCCACGTTTGTCGGGAGGTCGAATCTTAGGCCATAAGGAGCGCGACATTATGAGTCAGCCTGCCCTGCGTATCGTCGAAGGATCGTCTATGGATAAGTCGAAGGCCCTCTCCGCCGCGCTCAGCCAGATCGAGCGCCAGTTCGGCAAGGGCTCGGTGATGCGACTCGGCAAGAACGACAAGGCGCTGGACGTCGAGGTCATTTCCACCGGTTCACTCGGGCTAGACATCGCGCTCGGTGTCGGCGGCCTGCCGCGCGGGCGGGTGGTCGAGATCTACGGGCCAGAGTCCTCCGGCAAGACGACGCTGGCGCTTCACACCATCGCCGAAGCGCAGAAGAAGGGCGGCATCTGCGCCTTCGTGGACGCCGAGCATGCGCTCGACCCAGTTTATGCGCGTAAGCTCGGGGTCAATGTCGACGACCTCCTGATCTCGCAGCCGGATGCCGGCGAGCAAGCGCTGGAAATTGCCGACACGCTGGTGCGCTCCGGCGCGATCGACGTGCTGGTGGTCGACTCGGTCGCTGCGCTCGTACCGCGCGCCGAGCTCGAAGGCGAGATCGGCGACGTGCAGCCGGGCAGCCAAGCGCGGCTGATGAGTCAGGCGCTGCGCAAGCTCACCGCCTCGATCTCCA
>Ga0207723_100030_pt1 | contig 20326 bp, 24 predicted proteins | sample LuqExpMetageno27_FD_187785 | JGI IMG/M metagenome (GOLD analysis project Ga0207723, IMG submission 187785) | Tropical forest soil microbial communities from Luquillo Experimental Forest, Puerto Rico - Sample 27 (SPAdes) | ecosystem: Environmental > Terrestrial > Soil > Tropical forest ...
CTTAGCCCGCCACGTCTAAAACATCATACAATGCGTTCGCCATAATTTGATCGGTCGTAAGGTGACAAGGTAAACCCGTCAAATCCTACGCCCCCTGGGAAAGGATTGCCGTGCTTATCTCCAAAACGAGAAGCAATTAGACGTCGCTCACAATTGAACCGCCAGATCAACCGCTGGCTTGGCCTGTCAAAAGACCTTTGGGAATTGGGCTCAACTCGCTCACCTTGTCCCATGCTTGGGCTGCGATCCGCCACGCTCCGTCACACTTTACAAGCAAAAGCATTTCGACGGTTTGGCTATCCGTCACTTCGTTTTCGACCATCCCGCAAGCCACGATTGCGACAGCTATGTTGCCGAAAATTTTGACCTCGATCCCTAAGACCGTCTCTTGGAGAGAGCGTAATTCCTTACCCGCAACATTTTTCATCCGCGCGAGAAACGCAACAATGGTTTGCGGTTTGACTGGACGTGCTGCCGGAAATAGCGTCGCGCCTTCAACGAAGTCCGCAGCGAATGTTTCCCAATCGCCACAACTTCCTTCCAACCAACTCAAGGCAGAAAATTGCCGTTCAATGATGGCTTTGATTGCTCGCACATCGGCTTCCGTGTCCGTCAAGGCTGTATCCCTCACGCTATATCGACCTCGCACTTTCAGATTTTTACCTTCGTGGAGAACGTTCGAACGTTGTTCGCGCCGTTGCTAATACGGGTGGACTGCAGGAATTTTAAACGCTCGCAACTGCTCGTAAAGCCAGGCGTAGCTTTTTGCTAGCACGGAGAAAGGGCATTACAAGCGCGCGGTTTTCGCGTATCTATTAGCAAGAGGTGGTCATTTCGCTTCCGGGGTCAAATTGCGCGCTGGTTTACCAAACCAACGAAGTCGGGGGGTGACATGAATGCCATTCAGGCGAGTGTAGACCAGGCCGGTACAGCGCCAAGCTTGGACATTTCTGCCAAGAAGGCCTTGGTCGCTTCCACCATCGGGTATGCGATGGATGGTTATGACTTCCTCATACTTGCATTCATGCTCGGCGCGATCGGCGCTGATCTGGGCCTGAGCCCAGCGCAACGTGGATCACTGGCCACGTGGACGCTTATTGGCGCCGTCATCGGCGAATGCAAAAGCCGCACGTGGCGGTGTTCCGTTGCGGATTCTTATTAAAGACGTCGAGACGACCAGACGCAGCCTCGGCATGCTGATCCTATGCGGTGTGCAGAACTTCGGTTATTACGGCCTGATGATCTGGTTGCCGAGCTATCTGTCGAGTCGCTTCGGCTACAATCCCTTGCAGTCTGCTCTGTGGATTTCGACCACAATTCTCGGCATGGCCTTTGGCATCTTTGCCTTCGGCTATCTTGCCGACGCGGTCGGGCGGCGGCCGGCGCTGTTCACCTTCCAAGCGGGTGCTGCGATCATGGTGGTCGTTTTCTCGCAGTTGACGGGGCCACTCGCACTGCTCGTCGGCGGTATCGTGATGGGAGTATTTGTCAACGGCATGCTCGGCGGTTACGGCACGCTCCTGGCGGAACTCTATCCGACCGAAGCGCGCGCCACAGCTGAGAATGTGCTTTTCAATCTTGGTCGCGGTATCGGTGGCTTTGGTCCCTTCGTGGTCGGCGCGCTGGCCGCGAGCTATTCGTTCGCCGCGGCAATCGGGCTGCTAGCCGTCATCTATGTCATCGACATCATCGCCACCTATTTCCTGATCCCGGAAACGAGGGGAGCAGTCCTCCAATAGCGTTGGGTGCAACGTCAAATTATCGTTAACCCAATAATGGCTTAGTGCCATTGTGCCCGGGCGGATAGGTGACTATATTAACAAAAATCAGACAACCAGTTGCCGCATAGGCCCGTCGTAACGGCGGGCCGTCTGCGTTTTCAAGGTCGGGCAATGACACGCTCCAACCGGGTCGACCATATTCGGCTTACCTCGCATCCGAGCCCCGGCGAAAAGCCGCGCTTCCCGATTGTTTGGGGTGCGCCGACGCCGCGCGAGCGCGGCCCAGTAATCGGGACGGTGTCGCGATTGCAGGATCGCAATATCATCGGCAGCCATGGCGGCTCCTACGCTGTATACCGCGCGCTCGCGGTATCTGCCGGCGCGCTGGACCCGATCCGGCGACCTGACCTTACGAACACCTTTCCCGCGGTCAAGATTGGTTCGTTCCCGCAATGGAGCGAGCCACGACGGATCGTATCACTCGATCCCTGGGGCCACCTCGTCGCCGAAAATTTCGCCACTGAAATCGTCGAGGGCGTTGATATTCGTCCGACCATAGCGGTAACGCGGGCGCGGCTTGATCTGCCGGAAATGCAGGACGCCGTGGCAGCCGGGCGACTCAAGATCGACGGCGACGTCGTGCACAAGGAAGGCGGGCTTTCGGTCGTCAAGATCGCCATCGATCCAGTTTGGCATCTGCCCGGCATTGCTGAGCGGTTCGGCGCCTCGGAAATGGGGCTCCGCCGTGCGCTGTTTGAGCAGACCGGCGGCATGTATCCAGAGCTGGTGACGCGCCTCGATCTGCGGGTATTTCTGCCGCCTATCGGTGGCACTACGGTCTATATTTTCGGCGACGTCGACAAACTTACTGACGTGAAGACGCGCATCACCTGTCGCGTGCACGACGAGTGCAACGGATCCGACGTTTTTGGCTCTGATATGTGTACCTGCCGTCCGTATCTCATTCACGGCATCGAGGAATGCGCGCGCGGTGCGCAGGAGGGTGGCCTCGGTATCATCGTGTACAATCGCAAAGAGGGCCGGGCGCTCGGCGAGGTGACTAAGTTCCTCGTCTACAATGCACGCAAGCGACAGGAAGGCGGGGATGCTGCCACCGCCTATTTCGAGCGTACGGAATGCGTCGCTGGCGTGCAGGACGCGCGCTTCCAGCAGTTGATGCCCGACGTCGTCCACTGGCTGGGCCTGCGCCGGATCGACCGCTTCATCTCCATGAGCGACATGAAGTACGACGCGCTTGTGGCGCAGGGCATCAATATCACCGAGCGCGTTCCGATTCCCGACGAACTCGTCCCCGCCGATGCGCATGTCGAAATCGCTGCGAAGAAGGCGGCGGGCTATTTCACCCTCGAACCGCCGGAACCCGACGACTTGTCGAAGTTGGTCGGCCGTTCACTCGACAAATACTGACACGCTCCGGTGGATCAATTTTGTGACGCCCGAGACGGCTGCCGCATATTCTTTATTAACAGCTGAAGCCGTCCGTGCACGTGCGCACCATCTTCTTGCGATCGGTCTCCAGGACAAGCTTCCGCATTTTCTAATCGACACGGATCGTTTGACATCGGTGGCCGATCTCGTGCTGGCGGTGACGCGCGAAGCCTATCCAACGCTCGACGTTCCGTTTCATTCGCGTTGGCGTCAATTTGTGTTCGCCGGCAAAGATCGCTGGCGAGCAGTCGCGGATTCATCGCCATGGCGGGATGTCGCGGCACGTGCGCGCGCCGAGTTCGATCTGGTGATCACCAGCGTTTTTCTCGATGCGGGAGCGGGACCGCGATGGCGCTTCAACGACGCCGCGACGGGAACCGGTATCGGCCGCTCCGAAGGCCTTGCCCTGGCAAGCCTGGCGATGTTCGTCGATGGCGCATTTTCTGGCCGGTTGCAGGAGCGGCTGCGCGCTGACGCAGATCGATTGAGGCACATAACCGCGGCGGACGTTGCGCGCGGCTTCCATGTGACGACGGCCAATCCGCTAGTCGGGCTTGATAGCCGCGCTGACCTGCTTCGCCGGCTCGGAGAGGTTGTGGCCGCGCACACCGATGTCTTCGCACGCGCCGATGCGCCGCGGCCCGGCGGTCTGTTCGATCATCTGGGGGCACTCGCGATCAATCGCAGCATCGCCGCGCCGACCATCCTTGCTGAGCTGCTGCATCACTTCGGGCGGATCTGGCCATCGCGGCTTGTGCTCGGCGGCGTGCCGCTCGGTGATTGCTGGTGGCATCCGGCCATGGTGACTGCAGACGCGACAAACCAACTCGTGCCACTGCACAAGTTGTCGCAATGGCTCGCTTACTCGTTGATCGAGCCAATGCAGCGCGCCGGGTTCACCGTCACAGATGTCGATGGGCTAACCGGCCTTGCCGAATATCGCAATGGTGGCCTGTTCATCGACTCGGGTGTTCTCGTTCTGCGCGATTTGACGCTTGCCATAAAGCCGCACGAAGTTGGCTCGCCGCTTGTGGTCGAATGGCGCGCTCTTACGGTCGCACTGCTCGACGAGCTTGCGCAGGTGCTGCGCGGGCACCTCGACATGGATGCCGCCACGCTGCCGCTGGCGAAAATACTCGAAGGCGGCACATGGGCGGCGGGGCGGCGGATCGCTCGTGAACGTCGCGGCGACGACTCACCGCCGTTGCAAGTCGTCAGTGATGGGACAGTATTTTGAGAAAGATTTCTCGTGATCTTTGGGAGCGAAGCTATGGAAGGCATCACGGTCGTCGATCACCCGCTCGTTCAGCACAAGCTGACGCTCGTCCGCGATAAGACGACTTCGGTGAAGTCGTTTCGCGAGCTTCTCAAAGAGCTGGGCATGCTGCTTTGCTACGAAGTGACGCGCGATCTGCCGCTGATGGATGTCGAGGTGGAGACGCCACTCGCGCGTATGACCGGTCGCCATATCGCTGGCAAGAAGCTCGTTTTAGCACCGGTGCTGCGCGCTGGACTGACTTTTGCTGAGGGTATGCTCGACTTGGTGCCCGCGGCACATGTCGCGCATATCGGGCTTTACCGCGAGCCCGAGACGCTGGTGGCGGTAGAATATTACTTCAAGGCGCCCCACGATATCGCCGAACGACTGGTGATTGTAGTAGTTCCGGTACTGGCGACCGCGAATACAGCGGTCGCCGCCGTCGACCGCGTGAAGGAGCGTGGCGGCAAGGACATCCGTCTAGTATGTCTCGTCTGTGCGCCCGAGGGTATCGAGCACATCCGCGGCGTCCATCCGGACGTACCGATCTGGACGGCCGCCATCGACGAAGGTCTCAACGAGCAGGCGTTCATCGTCCCCGGGCTCGGCGACGCCGGCGATCGTGCCTATGGAACCAAATAGCTGCGCTCGGCACCAGGGGGGTACCCTGATTTGCCTCGACGCAGCGAACTTCGATATGTGCGATTAGGACAGGCGAACTAGGCGCCGTGATGATCGCCGTCACAAGCAAAGGCTTGCTGCGGGCCGATGGTCACCACAGCCGCAGTTCCAACGATGAGCGCGAACGCAATAGCAACAAGCGCGAGGAATCTTTTCATGGCATATCCTCAAAAAGGGAACCGATAAGAAAATAGCACAGTGGCGAATATTAATCTCATAACTTTTAGTTTACCGAAGACTTGGCGATGATTTCGCAGCTCCGGGGCTAAATTATTCCTTGTTCCTGCAGATTCCGGACCAGTTCGGGCTGTTGGTGGTAGGCATAAATGGGCTGTATTCGGCTGACGCCTATTGCCATCTTTGTTGCCGTTTTACTGACCTAGATTCCCCAAATTGTTTGCATGCGCAGGCGAGCCGTTCACACCATCGTCATCTCGCGCCTGAGATTGGGAGCGAAAATGCTCTTTGGGATGAGGGCGTGAACGCCGCGCACGATGTCCACGACTTGCGTCACGCGGAAGCTCACCGCGATGCTGCACAAGGCATAGGCGTCGAGCTCACTAATTTTCGCCTTGGCGGCGAGAAACTTAATCGCGTTGCGCGCCGCCATCGTCATCGCCGCGTTCAAGTCCTTGTCGAGGCCAATGATGATCCAATGTGAATTCGTCTCGGCCACCGGCCAGGCCAGGTTTTTTTGCTTGTGTAGGATGACCTGGATGCGCAGCTCCTTCATGCGCGTCTCGAGGGCGGTAAGTGAAATCTCGCCGTCACCCTGCACTGCATGGCTGTCGCCCGTATAGATAAGCGCGCCGGGCTTCCACACAGGGATGTAAAGCGTCGAACCCTCGGACAGCTCACTGAGATCGAGGTTGCCAGCGTGGGGGCCTGGTGGCACCGAGCTGGTGACGCCGGGACTCAAGGGCGGAAAATAGCCATCCGGCGGCGCTAAACCCAAGGTGCCTTGGAAGGGCTTAAGTGGCACGGCGATGTTGGGCATGAACTTGCCCTTCATAGCAGCAAGGTCGAGATCCACGTACTTGATCTGCCCCTGCGTGTAGTCCTGCGGCAGGAGGCCGGTGCCAAGTGAACCCGGATTGTTGAAGACGGCGCCCCATTCGTACGGGCGGATCCGTTGGTATCGGATTTCCAGCACGTCGCCCGGCTCGGCCTTGTTCACCGCAATCGGCCCGATGATTGAATGTGGGCCCCTGCCCGGATTGCTCACGCGAAGCTTCGCCAGCGTGTCGACAGGGACTCCAGGTTGCATCTCGTTAAGAAAATGCGACCACGTGTCAGGGAAGCTGATGATATCTCCGGAGTCGATGGTGAGAACGGGCGGAAGATTGGCGTCGTAAACGCCAAGTCGCACTGTCTCCTTCGTTGAGGGGACTACGTGCACGCGGCCTTCAGGATGGGAATTGCGCTTGTGCGCTGTCTCGGACTCTTGCGCCCGCGCGAGCCTAGCGAACCACGGCTCAACCGCAGCCAGCGCACCCATGAAGCTGCTTGCCTGCAGGAACTTCCGACGCCAGCGGCCGCGAGCCGACAGATAACCGTCAAAGGTCTCCTGATCGATCTCGTCCATATGGAGGAGGCGATCGGATGTGCGTTTGTCAAAGACAGCGTTCTTGATGTCCTCGCGCAGGATACCCGTGCCCTTCTCGTCGCCGCATCCAAAGAGATTGGCGCAGGCATGATGGTTATCGTGAGGGTGCTGATGCGTGTGCTCGCTTTCGTCGCCGTGCTCTGACATCTCATCGTGCTCTGACATGATGACCCCGCAAGAAAGAATCCTCGCCACAGTACGCGTCAGCTAACTCGCGCGCACTCACTGGGTCAATGTACGGAAGGCGCTTCGCGAGGCGCTAACGGGTCAACAATGCTGACGCTTTGCAATTTCGGCAATTCGGTGTGCCGCCAGAAAGTGCAAATTACGATGCACCGGTGGAGATCGGCGTTCGGGACAACGGCGCGGACGTCCGCCAAACGTGAGGGATAAAATATTCGTCCCTTCTTCACGACTAATTGTAGGCGAGGGTACAGGGAGGTTGGTAGCCTTCGCCTGGTTTCGAATGCCGATCTCTAGCGGTGTGGTTGGTTCTGACCAATCCCCGAAGCGGTACGACTAAGCCCTGGCCATCGTGTGCCATCACCGAAGGAGCGCCTGTGATGAAACTGGCCGATGTTCGCGCAAGTGCGTTCGCAATGCCGTTGAATAATCCGGCATATCCGAGAGGCCCTTACAAGTTTTACGATCGCGAGTATGTGGTGATCAGCTACCGCACCGACCCTGACGTCCTGCGTGCGGTCGTGCCGGAGCCCTTGGAAGTCGTCGGCGACATGGTCAACTATGAGTTCATCCGCATGCCGGACTCGACCGGGTTCGGCGACTACACGGAAACAGGTCAGGTTATTCCGGTTCGCTTTCGTGGCGCCGACGGTGTCGCGCAGGAAGGCGGCTATGTGCATGCAATGTATCTTGACGACAATGCGCCGATTGCCGGCGGGCGCGAGATCTGGGGCTTTCCGAAGAAGCTGGCTAGTCCGAAGATTTCGCATGAGAGTGAGACGCTCGTCTGTACGTTGCACTATGGATCGGTGCTCTGTGTGGCGGCCACTATGGGCTACAAACATCACGAGATCGACCGAGAGCCCTTACTCAAAAACCTCGCCAAGCCGAGTTTCATGATCAAGATTATCCCGGATGTCGATTGCGGGCCGCGCATCTGCGAACTGGTCCGCTATTACTTGGAGGATGTGACGCTCAAAGGCGCGTGGCGCGGGCCCGCGGCGCTGCAACTGTTCGATCACGCCCAGTGTGACGTTGCGCGCCTTCCAGTGCGTGAGGTTGTTTCCGCCTCGCACTACCTCACCGACCTTACTCTCGGGCTCGGTGAAGTCGTCTTTGACTACATCAAGGAGGCATAACCTATAGTCGGGACACACCAAATGATTTTGATTACAAGGACGGGGGCCTTACTTGGACGTAAATCTGTTTTGGTGCCTCAGAGAAATATCTCAGCAGTGCAGGACACAGCCATCCTTCCATGTCAAGCTCCGCTGAGTAGTAGACGTTTCCTCCGCTATCCTCACGTCGCCAATCAAGACGGTATTGGTGGCCGGGAAATGGCGTTGCTGAAAAGGCCATCACAAAGCCATTCTCGGCGTCAGGTATGCCAGCAACAACACGGTCGATCATCGTGTCAGCACCGGCAACAAATGGTTCCTGCGATAGACCAACCCGTTCATCATCAAAGACCCACATACCGTGGTGCCTGTAGGGCGCTATAACGTTGATTGAGTTCACTGGGTTCACTCTGCTGAAGTTTTCGTCGTCACTATCTGTCCTTTTTGAGTTGTTAGCAATTAATTTGCTAGCGCCCTTATTTTACTGACTGGAGCTGTACTCGCCTAAAGCATGTGGACTCAAGCGGCCAAGCCCCGTCGGTGGTCAAATCACTAAATTCTCTGACCTTGTTTTCATCAGTGACTCCAACGGATTGATCTTGAGCAATTTCCGCTTTAAGAGACTCCAAACGTCGTGTGAGTTCCGGACTAACGGTTTCAATTAACTCCATGGAATGCTCGCAGATCATATGCCCTGTATAAGGGCACCGCATTGAGGCATCTGCGACGCTGAGCGCCAACGGGTGATGCCGCGTTTGAAACCGCGGAGTGCTATCGTGAGCCTTCCCGATCGACTCGCCGAGACTATTTTATCTACACGGTCGGACGCGATCGTCTCCGCAGATCGTGACGGTATCATCGGCTTTTGGAACCCAGGCGCCGAGCGCCTTTTCGGCTATTCCCGCGAGGAGGCCGTAAGTCGCTCACTCGATCTCATCATCCCGGAGCGATTGCGGAAACGTCATTGGGACGGCTATAGCCGGGTCATGCAGACGGGCCAAAGTCGCTACGGTCAGGGCGACGTGCTCTCGGTGCCGGCCCTCCGCAAGGATGGCACCATCATCTCGGTCGAGTTCACCGTCGTGCCGCTGAAGAATGAGGCAGAGCAGATGATCGGTATGGCCGCAATCATGCGTGATGTGACCGCACGCTACAATGAGATGCGCGCATTGAAGCAAGCACTCGCTGACGTTGGGAGGACTGCAACTAACAAACCTTGAGCGTAGTATCGGCTCTGGCACGAAGCATACCTAACGACGAAGAGACCGACGTGGACGGAACGCAACCGATAGACGCACGGCCCTTCGCCGCTGCTGGTAGCCGTGATTGCGTGCCTCGCGCTGCGCTGCGCCGATGAGATAGCCGCGTCAATAAAGACTAATGCGTCCTGTGCATGGCGTATCCGTTCCACACTATTGGCCACGCGACGCGTCCAATTGGTGAATTTGTAGATTTGCTGCAGAACGCACAGGTGACGCTCGTCGCCGATGTCCGAACCGTGCCACGCTCGCGCACCAACCCGCAATATAACCACGAGACGCTGCCGCAGGCGCTCGAACCATTCGCTATTGGATATAGGCATATCGCGGCACTTGGCGGTCTGCGCGGCAAGAATCGCGATGTGCCAGCAAGTATCAATGCGTTTTGGCAAAACAACAGCTTTCACAACTACGCCGACTACGCGATGAGCGAAAGTTTTCGCAACGGCCTGACGCAGCTCCTTGATCTCGGTCACTCGCAACGCTGTGCCATTATGTGCGCTGAGACCTTATGGTGGCGATGCCATCGGCGGATCATCGCAGACTACCTTCTGGCCGTGGGCGAAACGGTTTTCCATATTGTCGGGCCAAGGCGGACCGAGCCAGCGCGCATGACGGCAGCGGCAAGGTGGCACAGTTCGGGGTTCCTGACCTATCCCGACCCTTGTGAAGGTACTGGCTGATTACGTATGTCGCTCGCAGCCGCTTACTTTAAGCGTCGCGCGGTCCGAAATACCGAGCACCCCATAAAACGACAATCCATATACCCGCGAGAATACAGAACCCTATGATCAGCGTTTCCACAACCAGTCCTCCACGCTTAACCGCAACTTCCATGCCAGCAACAGCATAAGCAGCAAATTGCAAACACCAGCCCGCGCCAATTTTTTATTCCGAGCGTTCCGCGAGGGATCGAAGCCGCTCGATCCACGTGTCAGTAATACTATTGTCCATCAAGAATATCATCGATCCAAGTTAAAGCCTTCACCGCCGTCGGCAACCCGAGTGTGGGAATGGCTAACAGCATGACATGTCGCAACTGATCCGCGTTCATGCCTTCAGCTAGGGCCCGACGAATGTGTGAATGCACGGCTCCCTCGGAAGAGCATCCAATTGAAAGAGCCAACTTCACCAAACGCCGGGTGTTAGCATCGAGTGGGCCACCTTCCGCAACCGCCTCCCCGAGCTTTTCGTAAGCCGCCCATACTTTCGCATGACGCTCGGCTAGTCGCTTGGCACCAGATGGAAGATCTCGGCTCATTTTCACCTCGCGATTGCTTCTACATTGCCTTTGAAGATAAAACAGCCAAACAAGGGCACACATCAACTTATCAGCTATTTGCTCCCCCGAGCCATCGATCAAGCAAGGCCTCAGCCTTAACAGCCATCATGGGAGCGTGATGCAAAGCGCTTGCTCGCAGGTCCGCGATCGATACGCCGGCCCCGGCAAGCTCGCAAGCGTGACCGATGAGCCAGCGCTCGAAGTGACGTGCCGACACCTCAGCATGAAATTGCAGACCAAGCACATTGGGTCCATATGCAAAAGCTTGGTTAGGGCAAATCTCCGTAGAGGCTAGATGCGTGGCACCGTGCGGCAGCTCAAAGGTGTCGCCGTGCCAATGCAAGACCGTTCCGTCCCTAGCGAAGGGAAAAAGGCACGAATGCATTCCCTCTGTTGTGAGACTTATGGGCGAGAAACCGATTTCCTTGATGCCCATCGGGTAAACTCGTGCACCAAGGGCGCGAGCAATAAGCTGGCTACCTAGGCATATGCCAAGCGTTGGTCGATTGGCGGCAAGTCGACGGGTAAGAAGCGCAAGCTCCTCATGAATGAACGGATATTGTTGTTCCTCGTAAGCGCCAATCGGACCCCCGAGCACAATGAGCAGGTCTGCTGCCACTGGATCTAGTCCTTCAAGAGGATCAATGCCAATATCATAATACGTAAGGCCGTAGCCTTTACGTTTGAGTGCTGGTGAGAAGTGACCGAGATCCTCGAAATGAATGTGTCGAAGTGCAACGACAGATTTTGATGTCATGAGCTCGTGTTCCACTATCGGAGCGGTAACTTTGGGAGTATTCGCTAACCACCTAAGGTGAGTATTGCCGATTTCCTTTTTTGATTTAATCACATTGCGATAGCAAACGGACAAAATGCATCAGGGCGAATGAAAGAGAGGTTCTGATCGCAATCCAACTCTTTACGTCGTCGTTTGCTTACTTTGAAAAATATCCCATCAAGAGATCCAGTTGGAGAAAAGCTAGAACCATGATCGCGTTTCCTACCCAGGCTACCGTTAAGAAGCGCGCCAGTAGGCCCCAGAGCTGCTTTTGGGTGTTACCGGCGCATCGCCACACCGAGACAAGAATCCAGGCCGTGTAGGCGGCGAAGCAAAGTAAAAGGATCTGCCGAAGCACGTTGCGACCATCGTAAAGCGTGACAGCGTAGGGGACGGCAATAAGGGTGCTGGTAGCAACTCCATAAATCCAGAATACGATCCAAAGCGGCTTCTCGCCACGCCATGCCCGAATCTCCGGTGCGAAAAAATCGGCGGCGAATTTAATGATCCTAGATCTGCTCTTTGTCTCACACCACATAGCCGCTGGAGGCTCCGGTTTGATCACGATGGTTTTTTCAAGCCTCTCCTCGAAGTCCTGAAAGCTATGCCCGCCGAGCCGACCGCGAGGTTCGTGGGAGTGCACTTTCGTTTGAATTGAATGACAATAAATTCCGCAGTGGGGCGCGCGGGCGCACAAGATCCGCCAAAGTGTGGTCGTCTAGGGCCGAAAGGAATGCATCCCGCGCTTTGAAAAGCACACCCCGGAGCGCGCAGCTTGGAAGAATCGTGCAATACGCGTCATCCGGCGCAAAGCACGGCACCAACGTCATGTCAGGTTCCGTGCGTCGCACGACCTCGCCAATCACGATGTGCCGCGGCGCGCGCGCAAGGCGCAAGCCGCCGCCCTTGCCGCGCACCGTTTCCACATATCCGGCAAGACCGAGTTGATAGGCCACCTTCATCAAATGGTTCTTCGAGATGTCGTAAGCCTTGGCAATTTCCGCGATGGTGGCGAGACCGTCGCGCTTGAGTGCGAGAAACATGAGCACACGCAATGAATAGTCCGTATAGACCGTCAGTCGCACCTTGAGCTCCATCAATGCGTGGCTGGCAACGCTATAACATGCATTTAACATATTGCTTTCGAAAACGAAATATAATATGCCGAGCCTGGACTGGGAAATTGGCTAAAACTTAATCGCGATTATTCGACCAAGTGGCCTAACATCACGCAGAAGGGAATACCGCCCGCTAATGCGAAAGGGTGGGCCGGCATTCCCAGCAAGCTCACCCAATTCAGCCCAATGCCACACGACGAGGCGCCCCCCAGCGAAAGATGGCAGAATCTGCGAACGAGGTTGTTAAATGGACGATGATATCCTGTCCGCTCTGAAAACGGTCATCGATCCCGAGCTCGGCATTAATATTGTCGACCTTGGGCTCATTTATCACGCCGCGCGCAATGCGAATAAAATTGATATCGCGTTAACGATGACGACACCCGCTTGTCCTCTTGGCGAGATGATGAGTGAGGAAATTAAGCTGGTTCTGCGCAATCGATTCCCGGACCTAACGGACGTGCGGGTCGAACTGGTCTGGGATCCGCCCTGGTCTCCCGAGTTGATGAGCGAGGAATCGCGCCGGCAACTCGGCATGCTTTAGGGCAACAATCGCTCCGCGGTGATGGGCTCGGTCCGCGCGTTGGTAGCAATCGAAAAATGGCGAAGGCTGCGCCTGATCCCGCTCGCGGCGGGTGTGGGTTCGTTCCTCGTTGGCCTCTGGCTTGGTCTTGCTCGACTTGGCCTGACATTGCCGGGCGGAACACCCGCCGTGGCCGAGCTCCACGGTGCCCTGATGATCAGTGGCTTTCTTGGAACTGTGATCTGCCTCGAACGTGCAGTGGCGATCGGACGATGGTGGGCTTATGCGGCACCCATGCTTTCCGCCATCGGTGCGGTCGCGCTTATTGTCGATGCGCCGGTATTCGCCAGTGGCGCCTTTCTGCTCGCGAGTATCGGCCTTACTGTTAATTCAGGGACAATCGCCGCACGTCAACCCGCACTCTTCACGGTCCTTCTAACCATTGCGGCGGCGTGTTGGGTATGCGGGACAATCATTTGGATCCAGGGGGCTGGAGCAGCAAACGTCGCCGGATGGTGGCTTGCATTTCTAGTTTTCACCATAGCTGCTGAACGTTTAGAACTCAGCCGCTTACTGTCACCGCCGCGTTCAAGCCAAGTGACTTTCGTATTCGCGTTGGCGCTAATCATCATCGGAATGGTACGGGGCGAAATTGCCGGCCAAGGGGCGCCATTCACCGGCGTCGGTCTTCTTGCGATGACAGTGTGGCTTGTCAAGCATGACATTGCCCTCAGGACCATCCGCCTCTCTGGACAAGCGCGCTTCTCGGCAAGCTGCCTGCTCGCGGGGTACTTTTGGTTGGGCATTGCCGGTCTATTGTTCCTCATTGCGCTGCCCGGCACGACCATCTTTTCGTACGATGCAGCCGTCCATGCCGTGGCGATCGGCTTCGTTTTATCAATGATTTTCGGACACGCTCCTATCATTCTGCCCGCGGTGATTGGATTGCGCGTTCGGTATAGTGCGGCTGTTTATGGGCCACTCGTCCTTTTACACCTTTCGCTTCTCTTGCGCACGACAGCGGATCTCTTTAACAGCGTTGATATTCGTACGATCAGTGGTCCTGTGACGATCGTTGCGATCATAAGCTATGCGGTCATTTTGATCGCATCACGAAGCTAATGAAGCCACCCAATCATTTGAGTGGCGATATGGAAATTCTCTCTGATGGACCCGATTGCTCTTGCGCTTGTGCATAAGCGTCATGCCGAGCACGCGCAGACCCAGCGTCTGCAATTTTTCTGTCGCTGGCCGACCTAATTTCACCGACAAAGTGAGGGAATTAACCCGAGGTTTGGTGCTGATGTAACGACACCGCCCTAATGGTGTCGAGAGTTGTCCTTATGTTATTTTTGACTGGATAAAATAGAAAATGGGACGATCCTAATGAACCTAAGATCGGTTGCTGTCATTTTGGTAATCATCGGCACATCGGTGTCTGCACTTGCTCAGGAGCCGAGTGCTGCAAACTTGAAGGCCGACACGCAAAATGTCGTAAAAATAATCAGCAGCGACAAAGCTAAGGTGCAGGCCTACTGTGATGCGGTCAAGCTCGGCGAGCGGATGGATCAGGCTGAGCAGAACAACGACAGTAAGACGGCCGAAGAGCTATTCAAGAAACTGGATGAGCTAAGCCAGAAGCTGGGTCCAGAATATGCCGCTTTGATGGAGCGGCTTCAGGACCTAGACCCGAATTCCGCTGTTGGTCTTGAGATCAGCTCGACGCTGGCGACACTGGATAACTTATGTAATCGGTAGCATATCCTAGGACTTCTCGGATTAGTGTGCGGCCCCTGAGCCGTTAGGGCGGGACGACGCGGTCTCGGCCGACGTTGACACGGTTGATGTCAAAACTGCCGTCCGGCTTCTTCACTGCCCGGAACACGGTGAAGGCGACCCCTGGCTTAATCGCGCTCATATCGCCAACTTCAAACCGCATGATCGGTACATCCGGTGTCACAATGATATCCTTTTCACCCTCCTTGTACTTTACCGTAATGGTCGGTCCCAGCGCGCTTGTATTGGTCGTGTCGACCGTGCCGCCAATCAGCGTTCTCTTGGGAGCGCTGACTGTGCCGTTGGTCATGGTGCCATGGGGAGCCCCGTCCCATGGCCGGAAGCCCTCTCCGGTGCCGCGCATGGACTCCGGAAAAATGTGAACTTCGATTGCCTTCTGCGAGCCGTCAGCTTGTGGCACCGCTCCGCTACCGATGAATGAGCCCTCCCTGATATCCGCTATTGACGCCTTCACCACCTCGACAACCAGAGTCTTGTCAGCAAGGTTGAGCTTGAGTTCGTCGTCTTTGTCCGATCTCGCCATCACCGTGTTGCCATCGACCTTCTCGATGACACCGCGCAAGCGTACGGCCTGCGGCTCCTGTGCCTTCGCCGACGTCACCGCGGCTATGGCGCCGGCTAGAATAACAAGCATCATTTTGTGGCCTGGGTTCATAAGATTTCTCCACTCTGTGAATGACGTATGTATTCGGCAGCTTTTCCGATTGGAATTTCAAAGCTGCTTGCCGATCACCCTATCGAGCGAGTAAGGCCCGCCGCCACGAAGCGCAATCGCGAAAAAGAGGATGCCCCAGATGAAGGTCGGCTCCATGCGTCCCCAGCCTTGCGGCAAAAAAACGCCGAAGGTGATGCACGCCATTTCAATTGCTAGGGCGGCAGCGAAGAAACGTGTGAACAGGCCAAGGATCACGCAGGTTGCGCCGACAGTCTCCAGAAATATGGCGGCGTAGGCGAAGAACAGGCCTGGCACAAACCCTGCTTTGGCCATAGTCACGGCGACGGCAGCGGGACCATTGTGAAGTTTTGGCCACGCATGAACGAACAGAGGCGCCGCGGCGACAATGCGGAGCATTGGATACCAAAGGCTGGAAACCGCCTCATAAAAATTAGCCAGCCCCGGGATGAGTAGTTTGGGCTCACCGCGATCCATCGGCGCTTGCCTAAACGTCGAGTACCGGATCACTTCGGCTTGCTGAGATTGACGTTGCATGGTGGCACGACCTCCGCTGCGGCCTTACCCCCCAGAAGGAAAAACACCGATGTGCCGAAAATGTTCCCGCGCTGGGCAAGCACCGAAGCTCGTCGGAAAAGATCGAGCGGTCGTCCCGACCCGCTGCCCACCCCAAGCATAACGGTCTGGTTCTTGCTGCTCGAAGACTTGTCTTTGCAAAAATCAGTGCTCCTTCGACTTTTGGCCTGAATTTAATTCTGATCAAATCGACATTTGCTCAGTCATTTATTGCTCAACAAGTCATCAACCTTTCCGCAACACAGCGGGTGCGGCAAAGCGCCTCGCCCCTTTGAAAAAGGGCGACTGATGCCTTTTTATGGTTAAACGGACTAGGAGTCCTATGTGATGCGTATTCTTTTGAAGATGGGTCTTGCGATCGTCGCTGGCGCCGGGCTAGCTGCGGCCGTTGCCAATGCGATGACGTTGCTGCATTAGCCGATTACTCTCTCCACAGATTTTCGTCTAGGTTTGCCAGAGCTTGGGCGCTCAATAGACGGGGCCCACCCCCGCCTTGCGGACCCAGTTTGGGGATTTACGCTGAAGATTCGGGGATCGCGCCATTTGGCTCACTTCGCAGGCGATAAACTGGGGGCTTTCTTTATGCGGACACTTTCTTTATGCGGACAGTTGAATGCAGCGTCGCGGTTTTGTAATCTGTGGGTCTAGTGGGGGTGATGCATGCGTATGACTGGGGCAGTTGCGCTCGTATTTTTACTCGGCTTCGCCAATGGCTGCTTTGCGGGCGAGAATGAGAAAAACAAAATCGAAGCCGCGACCACCACAAAATTAGGCGACTATTCGTTGAAACTAGAAACTGATCGACCGCGGAACTACAATGTTCCGTTACCGGCACCCCTGACTGCTCCAAAAGAGGATGCGGTCAAACCGTATGTGGGCTTCAAGCTGTTGCGGCAGCTTCAATAAGTTATTTGGTACCCAAGAATAAATGTTCGTCTGTGATGCGTTCTGAAGTCCTGCGCCCGCTAACGTGAGTGCCGGGAGAAAATGCACTCTCGGAAAAGCTTTTTGCTGCAATCGAGGACTAATCCAACCATAACTTATTTGTCGTCAGTCGTGGTTCAAAATGGCGCGATAGCAAGCACAATGCCACCGATTGCGCTGACGGCGACGGCCACGAGTGGCGGGGCTTCCCACACAGTCAGAAGTACGAACCCCACGAGCGCCAGACCGAAATCCATCGGCGCGTTAACCGAGCTCGTCCATACTGGATTGTAGAGCGCCGCGCCCAACAGACCGACAACCGCGGCATTTACGCCACGCATCACGGATTGTGCCCAGCTCTGTCGGCGGAAGGTCTCCCAGAACGGCAGTGTCCCAATGAGTACAAGAAGACCAGGCATAAATATTGCGATGAGGCTGATCACTGCGCCCGCTATCCCGTTCGGCGATGGACCCATGACAGCCCCGAGATAGGCGGAGAACGTAAACAAGGGTCCGGGCACTGCCTGCGCGGCACCGTAGCCAGCGAGAAATGCGTTGTCGCTTACCCACCCGGGGGAAACCGTCGCCTCGCGCAGAAGCGGCAACACGACATGCCCGCCGCCAAAGACAAGGGCCCCCGATCGATAGAAAGCTTCAAACAACGCCACGCCCTGCGAATGGGCCAACGCCTTCAGAACGGGCAGCCCGGCAAGGAGTAGGAAGAAAACAGCGAGGGCAAGCAGTCCGACTTGGCGCGAAACTGGCACCGGCATATGCCCCTGATCTGATGGTAGCGACGGCCCTGCGCGGCAAAGCAAAAAACCAAGAACGCCGCCCAAAACGATCGCGCCGATCTGAGCAACGGACGAGGAGCTAAACAGAATTGTCAGCGCCGAGATGACAGCGATGGAAGCGCGTTCGCGATCGGGGCAGAGCATTCGCGCCATGCCCCATACCGCCTGGGCAACGATTGCGACTGCCACAAGCTTGAGACCGTGAAGCAAACCAGTTCCGACCGGACCCTTCAGGGCGCTGGCACCATAGGCGAATAGTACGAGGGCAATCGCCGATGGCAGCGTAAAGCCAACCCAAGCCGCGAGGCCGCCAAGGTAACCACCCCGCATGAGACCAAGAGAGAAACCGACCTGGCTACTGGCGGGGCCAGGTAGAAATTGGCACAGCGCCACAAGGTCGGCATAACTACGCTCATCGAGCCAACGACGACGGACAACAAACTCCTGTCTGAAATAACCGATGTGAGCGATCGGCCCGCCGAAGCAGCTTACCCCGAGTTTTGCAAAGGCTGACAAAACTTCGGCTGCCGATCCCGATTGATGATGTTTTCGGATGGTGTCTGGCGGGGAAACGATCATCGGCTTTCCGGAAGTGTCACCCGATAGACCAGCATCATTGTATCGACGTCGACGCCGCTCGGATCCTTGTATGCTTTGCCCGCGTGGAATCCGTGCTGTGTGATGAAATCGTTGTCGTTGGAAACGAACAGGAAGTAGTCGCGCGGATTTTTTGGATCGAGCGCCGATAAAAGGACCATGCCTTCCCATTTCTGGTAGAGGTCGTTGCGATCGTTCGGTTCGCCATTATGCAGGCCGAATTTGTTGAGTTGCGAATTGTCGTTGATGTCGATGAAGGGGGTCAGTAATGCCGGCACGATGCCGTCGACAAGTTGGCCTTTGGGTGCCACCGGAACCAAGGCGTCATATTTTGATCCCGCGATATCAGTCGCCTTGGAGATATCGAGAAGCTCGATCCTGCGATAAAGCGAGGTCGAACCTTGGAGCCCGTAGCCGTTTCCAGTATCCCGGCAGAGCAGAAGGAAATGTGTATCGTCGAGCGCAAGCAATTCGCTCTGTGCTGCGACCCTACGCTTGCCCTGTGTATTCGTGAAGACGGGCAGTGGTACGACATACTCGTGAACCAATTTTACGCGATCCGGATCGGTAACGTCGTAATAAAGAAGTCGAGTGTTCTGCCGCGTCTCCGGCGAATCGCCCCCGTCCTGCCGCGTGGCGCTTTGCAGCACTGCTGCTAGATATTTTCCGCTCGGCGTCACCGACACGCCTTCAAAACCCTGATTGTTTTGGCGGCCGGTTTCCGGATCAGGCGGCTGCGCTGGTGGCGCGCCTGGACCCGGATTATTCGATGAAAAACTATCGTGGCCGTGACGCTTGGGAATAAAGGCTTCAGGCGGTCTTATCGCGGAGAGCATGCGGCCGATCGCGGAGAAGTGGTAGATGTAAGGCCCATATTCATCGCCGATGAAGAATGTGCCGTCGCGCATCAGGACCAAGGCCTCAGCGTCAAGGCTGATTTTGCCATTCGTGGCCTGCGGCATCACGGGAAATCCATTGCGTGCGTGCCGCATGCTATCAACCGTCGGATCAAGCCCGCTTAGTGGCCTGCCGCCGAAATCCCTCAGCAGGATTGTGTCAGCGAGCGTCAACTGCAAGGTGTTCTGGCGCGCTTTGACGGGAAGAGCACTCGGATCGGCGGGTGGCTTAAATACAAACGTGAGTTTGTATAGTCGTGCGCGATAGTCCTCAGTTCCGCTGATGTTGTAACCTCGGTCAGGCAGCATGTAGAGCGTGCCGCGGTAGCCGCTTCCCGCTCGCGACCAACTTCTTGGGTCGACGGCGAGACCTGAACCCGAGCCGAACGTTTCGCCGAATTTATCGCGCAAGTCCGCCGCTAGACGTCCAACTCCGACCAACCCCTTGTTGACGTAGGTGAGGCCGCCGACCGTGACGGTGTTGGCGGCAACCGCGTGTTGGACGTTCAAGATCGTGCATGCTAGCAGTATTGCAAAGCCGACACTGCGGGACAGAGCGGAAAAAGCGCACGTTGTAGCTCTGGGGCGGTCTCTAGACATCACAAGCTGTCAGGGGTTGCCAGTGCCGTTGCTCATTGCGTCTTTGTAGGCTTGCTCTGCGATTTTGGCGTTCAGGCGTTTCGGCTCGCAATTACTGATTGTTTCGCCGCTCCCTGAATTTAAGCACTCTTGATAATCTGCCTGCGCCTCAAGGAACCGGTTTCTCGCGTCGTCGAGGGAGGTCGTATGCGAGGCGCAGCCGCCGAGCAGGAGGGCAACCAACGCACAGGCTCCATTCCGCATCTTCGCCCCTGCTGCGTATATGTCTTTTAGGTTATCAGTAAGCTGCCCACACAAAAACTCGAAATGAATCCGAAAAATTGCACAATGATTGACGCTGCCTAAGCCCGGGCGGCCGCGATTGGCGGCCCGATTTTTTCACCGGCGGCATAGACGATTGCGTCGCTGTAACTGATCGAGCGGCGTTCGCGAGATCTGTTCAAAAATCCACGATCTAAATTCTAATGCTGTGCGCACGTTAATCGGCGGAGAC
>Ga0207723_100034_pt1 | contig 18919 bp, 18 predicted proteins | sample LuqExpMetageno27_FD_187785 | JGI IMG/M metagenome (GOLD analysis project Ga0207723, IMG submission 187785) | Tropical forest soil microbial communities from Luquillo Experimental Forest, Puerto Rico - Sample 27 (SPAdes) | ecosystem: Environmental > Terrestrial > Soil > Tropical forest ...
TTCAGTACTTGCTGCTCAACGCCGCGGCGGAGATTCACTCGGAACCGAGCATTTTCAATCGCGCCAATGCGTTTCCTGCCCCCGAGGCCATCGACGTACCATTGAGCATCGAAGCGGTGCGGTTCTATAAATCGGGCCCGCCGTTTCTGCACGATTATTTTCCATTCTGGATGGCGGCGCTAATCGGCAAGCTCATCATCCTTCTCATTCCGATCTTGGCCGTGCTCTACCCAATGATGCGGTTTCTGCCTCGACTCTATGATTTTGCAATACGATCGAAGGTTCTCCGCCTGTACGGAGAGCTGAGGCTTTTAGAGGATGAGATGGAAAGCGCCAGTGGCACTGGGCGCAATATGCCTGAAATGATCGAGAAGCTTAATCGCCTAGAGGACCAAGCAAACCATCTTCGAGTGCCAGTCGCGTATGCGAGTATGCTATACATGTTACGAAATCATATCGACCTCGTGCGCGGAGGATTGACGAAGCGCGCTGATGATAAGACGGAATAGTTGTTCGGTCCGAGTGACCACACATGCTGGAACCCGCTGTTGGCAGAACTCGAGAGGGTGATACTTTTGAAACACGGCCAAAGTTTCGCCTAGATCATAGAATCAGAATTAGTACTGGGGTTAATAGGGAGGGAGCATGACGTCACCGGACATATCCAAGCCGCGTCAATCTTCGCTTACTTCCGCTCGGGTTTCGAAGTAGCGGCAACATCACGAGCGCTGCGCCGTGAGCCGTATATTGGGCCGCACAGTGAGGTGTGACTCGGCTTGACCGCTCACGGCGCGCTTTATTTTTTGATGTTTACAGGAATTGTCATTGAAATCGAATGCGCTATCATCGTTGAAATACGTTACTATTCAAACAGCACGCGTGCCTAGCTTTTTTAGTTCCTGCAATTAGAACTTGTCCTCGGTTAGCCCGGCCGCGTCTAGTATCAGCTTCGCAATCGTCTCAGGCTGCGATATCAGCGAAACGTGACTCGCGTTGACTTCGATCGTCTTGGCGGCCATTCGCTTTGCCATGAAGCGCTCGAGATCAGGATTGATGGTCCGATCCTCAGTGGAGACGGCGTACCAGCTCGGCTTTGACCGCCATGCCGCGTGGGTGGTTTTGCCGGCGAGCAAGGCCTTATGAAGTGGCCACTGCACCGCGAAGAGTGCCCTTGCCCTCGCTTCTGGCAAGTCGCCCGCGAAATCACGCAGAAAAGCCTCCTCGTTGAGGCGCCCTTCATCGCCATCGAATACTATGCCGGCTGAAGCCGGCGGCGTCGGAAATTTCTTGGCTAAGGCTGTGTAATCTTCGCCGGCGTCCGGCGCGCGCGCAGCCACGTAGACAACCGCCGAGACATTCGGATGAACACCGGCGTCGGTTACGATCATTCCTGAAAATGAATGTCCGGCTAGAACCGTTGGTCCATTCTGCCGTCCGAGCACGCGCAGCGCTGCATCGACTGCTTCGGGGAGCGTCGTCAGGGGGTTTTGCACAGAGGTTACGTTGAGCCCCGCAGCCTGCAATCGCGGGATCACTTCGGACCAGCTCGAGCCATCGGCAAAAAGACCGTGCACCAGCACGACATTTTTTGCCTTGGGCGCGGCCTGTGCGAAAGCGGCACGTGACAGAAGCGAATTTGCCGCCATCGCACCCGTCAAACCCACAAAAGTACGTCTATCCATGTCGCCGTCTCCTTAGTGGTTGTCAGTCCCGCGCTCGTGGACCGACTAGTCCGCGACCGCGCACCGCACCCCATGAAGTTTCACCACCATTCCGGCAATCTCTTCTCGCAATCGTGCAAGGGAGGGCGCTTTCACGTGCACCTCGAATGCGGCGTCGTCCCGGTACATCTCGTACGAGAGAACTTTCGTATCGTCGTCTTTCGGCAGCAGGACTTCGAATTGCAGGGTGCCCGGTTCATCTTTCAGGCGTGCCTTGTGCGCCAGTAGCAAAGCTACGACCTGATCTCTTCGCCCTGGGGCAGTCTCGATCGTGACGACGTTCGCAAATTTTGGCATGACGTTTTTTACCTCCATGGTGACCGTTTACGTGATGATCTATCGCCACCTTGTGCGGTCCAGGCGGACAAGGAGATTGCTACCTGTCTGACTTCTGGCTGCGCGCCTGTCGGGTATCTATTTGCGCAGCGGCCTGAATGCCGCGCGAACCTCCTGAGAAAAGAGCTTCGGCTGTTCCCAGGCCGCATAGTGCCCGCCTTGGTCAACCTTGTTGTAATAGATGAGCTTGTGATACGCCCGCTCTGCCCAACTCCGTGGCGCTTGATAGTTCTCGCCAGGAAAGACGGTCACGGCAGCCGGGATTGAGACGTCAGCGGCGTTGTAAAGGTTGATGTGACTTTCCCAATAGTAGCGAGCCGCAGAAATCGCCGTGTTCGTCAACCAGTAGAGCGTGAAGTCGTCGAGGACATCGTCTCGTGTAAGGTCGCCTGCGGGGTGCCCATTGACCGTGCGCCCTAGCACGGCCGAGGTGATCGCCGCCGCCGGCTGGCCATAACCGTCACCGTGGTCAAAGAGCCAGGCTGCCAAGCCGACCGGCGAGTCCGCCAATCCATAGAGCGTCTGCGGGCGAGTCCCCATCATTTGTGCGTAGGCGCGTTTCTTCGTGAATAACTCGGCCAGCTGCTCGTACGCGCGTCGTTCGTCGGCTGATAGATCGGCTGGCGGCGGATCGCCGCACTGGAGCGCCTTCGCAATGCCGAGTGGAATAGTACCAGGGAAGTTGGTGTGAATGCCCATCAATTCTGGAGGCGCCTGTTTGGCCATCACAGTGCAGATACCCGCACCCAAATCGCCGCCTTGCGCCACAAATTGCGTGTAACCAAGTCGCTTCATCAACAGGATCCAGGCACGCGCGGTGCGATCCGGACCCCATCCGGTCGTGGTCGACCTGGCTGAAAATCCGTAGCCAGGCAAAGAGGGAATCACCACATGGAAAGCGTCCGATGCGCTCGCGTCATGTGCCGTGGGATTGGTGAGTGGATCGATGATCTTCAGCTGCTCGATGATAGAGCCGGGCCATCCGTGCGTGACGATGAGCGGCAACGCATTTTCATGTTTCGAACGAACGTGAATGAAATGAATGTCGAGCCCATCGATCTCGGTGATGAATTGCGGCAGGGCGTTCAGTTTCGCCTCGCACTTGCGCCAATCGTAATCTGTTCCCCAATAGCGCGCGAGTTCCTGCATCGTCGCTAACTGCACGCCTTGAGATTCATCTGTGACTGTTTCCCGGTCAGGCCACTTTGTCGCGTTGATGCGCCGGCGCAAATCGACAAGCACCTCTTCCGGAACTTGGATATTGAACGGGCGGATGGCGTTATCATTGGTTGCCGCGGCCGTATGCTCTGGCAGCAAACTGAGGACCCCTGCGGCAGCAATACCCGCGGCAGCGGTTTCGACAAAACGGCGGCGATCATGGTTGATTTCTTCGGACGTTTTAATCGTACCCATTGTTGGATCTCCTTTTACTGGAGAGCTCTCCCGTCGTTTTTCAAAATTGCTCCCACGCCGACGTGCATTCCATCGAACGTAGGTTTGCCGCACCTATACGAAGGTTTACTGTTGTGACAGATCGACATCCTGCGTTGAAGGTAGCGCGAGACAGCGATTGCACTTTGCCCGACATAACCAGTGTGTCCGCCGCTTTGCCCCTATCAGCGACCGCAGACATCGGCGAGATCAATTAATTAGCAGTATAATCGCGATCCATCCCCGAACCATTAGGAGTGATTATGAGATCGTTCATTGAGGCCGGAGCAGTGATCGCGGCGTGTGGTTCTGCAATATTCTGGTTCACGTCCGCAATGTGCCGTTTGCCCAGCATCAACCCGGGCACAAACGAATTGGATAAGGTAACTGAATTATCCAAAGCGCTGCAAAGAATGAACAGATGGAACTTTTGGGCCGCAGGACTGATGGGCGTAACCGCCTTGCTGTCAGCGTTGGGTAGATTTCTCGGATTGATCTTTTAGGCGGTACGTATGGATTTCCACAATGCCGCTTCGTCCAGCCCCGGCTCTGCGCGTGCCATGATCTAATGACCGGCAACGAAGTTCCACGCGGGATAGCCGCGCAAGCAACAACACATTTCAACTTGCGCTAGGCATGTCCGCTGGGGGAATCTACGCGCTATGACAGGCGAAAAAACAGTCTGGCTAGGGGCCGGTCTTCGCACGCCCTTTGTCGGCGTCGATGGGCCTTTCGCCCACCGCGATTCCTTGACGCTTTCAGTGCCCCTGGTCCAGGCGATGGCGCCGCTCGCAAGTGGTCAAATTGATTTCGCTGTCTGGGGCGCGGTCGTGGGCAATCTTGCCTACGCTAACCTTGCTCGCGAAGTCTGGTTAGAGGCAAAGCTCGATCCGCATGTGCCGACCTTTACGACAATTATGCAATGTAGCACCAGCATGGTCGGGGTGTTCGAAGCCGCGGGCATGTTGGGCGGCAGCGGTCGCTCGCTAGCGCTTGTTGGCGGCGTCGAAAGTATGACCCGCGTGCAAATTGGCCTCGGACAGAACCTTTCGGATTGGCTGAGACGCATGGTGCAGGCGCGCAGTGTTTCGCAGCGACTCAGTGTGCTGCGCAAACTCCGCCCCTCGGATATTCGACTCTTCGTCCCCGAGGTAAAGAATCGCGCCACTGGCCGCAGTATGGGCGAGCACACCGAAGACATGGCAAAGACCTGGAATATCGGCCGTCGCGAGCAAGACGAGCTCGCGCTGCAAAGTCACCGGAACGCCGTGGTAGCGCAGGACCGTGGATTTTTTTCAGACCTTATCACCCCGCTCGACGGAATCTCGAGAGATCACTTCCCCCGTCGCGATACGTCGCTGGAAAAGCTCGGTAAGCTCAAACCCGTATTCGATCGCACAAGTGGAAAAGGGACGCTCACTGCCGGTAACAGCTCGCCCTTGACAGATGGAGCTGCAGCCATTTGGGTCGCGACGGAAGAGGGGATCAGTCGACTGCCCCACAATATGCCACGCGTCCGTCTGGTCGATTTTGAAATCGCCGCAGTCGATATTTTTCATGAAGGTCTCTTGATGGCGCCGGTATCTGCCATTCCACGCGTTCTCGCGCGGCGCGGATTGAAATTCGACGACATCGCTCTCTGGGAAATCCACGAAGCGTTTTCGGCGCAGGTGCTGTGCCATATCAAAGGCCTAGAAGATAAAGACTTCGTTCGCAAAAAGGCAGGTGTGGAACACACGTTCGGTGCTTTTCCACGCGATCGCATGAATCCCAACGGCGGCAGTGTTGCGCTCGGCCACCCTTTCGCTGCCACCGGTGCGCGGATCTTGAGTCAGGCCGTTAAGGAACTCGCTGCGATGCCCAAGGGAGGCCGCGCGATCGTCAGTATCTGTGCCGACGGCGGCTTGGGAACGGTGGCGTTGTTGGAAAACTGACCGTCATCGCCTTGCCGTCTACGTTCGCTTTAGGTTCGGAGCAGATATTTCAGTGTGTCTGGATATTGTTGCCGGCTCAACTGGTCGATGCAACACAGGCGTTAAATCTCTCTGCCGGGGTTTCGAATCCCAAGGTCTTGCGTGGCCGCTCGTTAAGCTGGCGTGCCACTTTGTTCAGATGAGCCTGTGAGTATACCGACAAGTCGGCTCCCTTCGGAAAATACTGTCTTAGCAGACCGTTGGTATTCTCATTGGAACCGCGCTGCCACGGACTTTGCGGATCGCAGAAGTAAACATCGATGTTGGTCGCCAGCGTAAACCGTCGATGATCCGCAAGCTCCTTGCCTCGGTCCCAGGTCAAGGACTTATAGAGCTCATTGGGTAGCTTCTTTGCTTGCGTGATGAGCGCAGATACGATCGTCTGCGTATCCTTATTGGCGACCTTCGACAACATGACATAACGCGTATGACGTTCGACCAAGGTCGCGATGTAGCTGTTCTTCGATCCAGACAGGAGATCGCCTTCCCAATGACCAGGGACTGCTCGATCTTCAACCGCCGCAGGTCGTTGCCTGATTGAGACGAGATCGGTGATTTGTCCTCGTCGATCCTTGTGCAGGCCTGCCTGCCGAGATCGACGAATCGTGCGCTTCGATCGGAGATGGCGAAGCAGCTCTTTCTTAAGCACCCCACGGGCTTGAACAAATAAGCTGCGATAGATCGTCTCGTGCGACACGTGGTAAGACCCATCTTCAGGATACGTTCTCTTCAGCCAGCCGGCGATCTGCTCGGGCGACCAATTCAATCTGAGCTTGCTCGCTACTGCCTGTCGTAGCTCTGCATTGTCCGCTAGTTTACAACGCTTCGGACGGCGGGTTCGGTCCCAGGTCTTCTCATCAGCCAGCGCCGCTCGGTATCGATCACAACCGCCATTGCGGTTGATCTCCCTGCTCACCGTCGAGGGCGAGCGGCCCAGCAACCTCGCTATCGATCGGGCCGATCGATATGCCGCAATAGCTCTAGATACTTCTTCGCGCTCCGCGAGCGTCAATGCTAGCCTTGAGCGGCGTCGTGGCATGGGACGAATTCCGCCGTACGGGGCCAGCTGAAAATAAATAGACGACGAAGGCTTACCAAACGCTCGCCCAATCGCCTTCAGCGACTCGCCCTGCTGCCAACGATCCCAAAGCGCAATCTTCTCTGCCGCAGTGAAACCTCGTATATGCCTCTGACACATCACACACTTTCCAAGATTAAGTGTTGCGTCGACCCGTTGAGACCACCTCCATTAGCGACCGCAAATGCGGACATACATAATGACATTTGGCCATGTCCGCTGCCAATCCATAGGACGCGAACGTGTTCTCAAATCGACGGATACCGCGAAAGGCCAACGATCCGCGTCCGGCCGTGACCGTTGCAGCGGGGGCAGCGAACATCGTTGAGGGCAACGCGAATTGGCGCATCGGGATCGCGGCGCTTCACCGTCAGATCGAGATCGATGACGGTATCGCAGGCGTCGCACGCGATGATGAGCCAGTGATGTTTAGACGCGAGCGCAGCGCCTATTGTCGGCCAGAACCATGCGGTCTTCTTGGTGGATAGCCGCGCGTTGAACTGTCGGACGATGGCAAGCGAATCCTATACGCTTCGCGCTCCCGGCGTGTGCGTTCGAGGTTTTCGTGTATCTCATCTTTACGCGCGTTATAGCCCATGAGTTCGGCGGTTAAATCGCCTGCATTGAACTAACTTTTAGATCCGCGCGACACACAAGTGAGCGCGGACCACATTGGACTAGCCGTCAAAATGACCGAGTTTTTAGTTATTTGATGGCGAGTGCCAAATAACTTTTTTCTCCGACCGAATCTAGTTGTGTAATGATTACAAAGCGTTAAGTGGCGCGCCGGAAGGGATTCGAACCCCTGACCCCCAGATTCGAAGTCTGGTGCTCTATCCAGCTGAGCTACCGGCGCTTTGGTCGATATTATTTAACTGTAGCGCCGGCGCCTGAAGGTGCCAATACGACATCGGTTTGTGGTAACGCCTCGCCGCGCAGCACGGCTCTGGCATTCTTCACCGCGCGCGCGATAATGCCTGCAAAATTGTCGATCGTCGCGCCCGCGAGGTGCGAGGTGACCACGGTGTTTTCGAGCGTCAAGAGTTCGCTCCCCACCGGCGGCTCCTTCGAAAAGACGTCGATGCCGGCACCGAGCAAATGGCCATCCTTGAGCGCTGCGATCAGCTCGATTTCGTCGATCAACCCGCCGCGTGCGGCATTGATCAAGACCGCGCCACGCTTCATGGCGCGAATGCGTTGCGCGTTGATGATACCAGCGGTTTCCTGCGTCAGCGGCAGATGCAGCGAAACAATGTCGGCACTGCGCAACAGTGAATCAAGTTCGGTGTAGTCAGCAGCAAGATTTCGCTCGACGTCGCGCGGCGCGCGCACGGGATCGTAATAGAGAATCTTAGCCTCAAAGCCGCGCAGCCGTTTCGCCACTTCCTTGCCGATCGCGCCGAAGCCGACCAAGCCGACAATCTTGCCCTGCAGCTGGCGATGCTCGCCGCGCGCGTCCTCCTTGTCCCAGGCGCCGGCGCGGGTGCGTCGATCGATCTGCGGAAGCTGCCGGTAGGTGGCGAGTATCAGCAGGATCGTATGCTCGGCGACCGGGATGCTGTTGCCGGCGTGCAGCCGCGCCAGGCCAATGCCCTGCTTGCGGCAGGCAGGGAGATCGATGCGGTCGACGCCTGCCCCGAGCTTCTGCATGAAACGTAGCCGCGTCGCCTGCGCCAGTAATTCCTTTGGCACGGGCGCGGCCATGACGAAGGCGAGGTCGGCGTCGCGCAATACCGTCGCGCGCGCGGCCAGGCTGTTTTCCTCGATGAAACGCACAGTCCAGTCCACTGGTACCGCCGCCGCGATCACCTCCTTGATCTGCGGATGGAATTTATCGAGGACGGCGAGCGTGATTTTTGGCATAGCTGGTCCAATCCAATGTCCGGCACGAATGGTAATGCAGCGCGTCAATTACTGCTATCGTGCGCCACGCCACTGACCGGGAGGCTCGCGAATGACCACGACCGTGGAAGTGCTGGCTGCCGCGTTCAAGGATGCCGGCACGCCGTTCATAGTGGGTCATCCGGGCGGGGAGTCGGTCGAGCTGATGGAGGCAGCGCGCCAGCGCCAGATGCGCTTCCTGCTTATGAAGCAGGAAGTCGCCGGTGCCATGCTGGCTTCCACGTGGGGTGACATCACCGGCAGCCCTGGCATTTGCCTGTCTACCCGTGGGCCAGGGGCAACCAACATGGTCAACGGCGTGGCGCACGCCTTCCTGGATCGCTCGCCGCTGATCGCTATCACCGATTCGTATTCGCGGCCGACCTACGAGACCGGCCTGCGCCAGCGTATCAACCAGCACGCGGTCTACGCGCCGATCGTGAAGTGGACCACCACCATCGACGCCAAGACCGTCCGCCAGCAGGTGCGCCGCGCCATGCGCACGGCGACAGCGTCTCCGCCCGGCCCGGTACATTTCGATTTTCCGCAGAGCGAAACCTCGCGCGAGGCGGGCGATTATACCGCCGAGCCTCCGCTCATGCCGCGCTGGATCGTGCCGGGGCCGGACCGCACCGATCTAAAGCCGGCGCTCGAAATACTCGCCAAGTCAAAGTGTCCAATCCTGATCGCCGGTCTTGGCGTCTACTGGTGCGACGCCTCGGCGGAATTCGTAAAGTTCGCCGAACGGCTAGGCGCGCCTGTGCTCACCACCACCAAATGCAAGGGCATGATCCCGGAGGATCATCCGCTGCGCGCCGGCTGCATCATCGGCGGGCTGATCGAGCGCAAGCTAGTGATGGAGGCCGACCTGATTGTCACCATCGGCCTCGACGCAGTCGAGCTGCAGCCGAAGCCATGGCCTTACACACTGCCGGTACTGTCGCTCGCCTCGGTGCCGAGCGTCGACGCGCTGGTGCCGGCCGACCCGGAGATCATCGGCGATCTCAGGTTGTTGCTCGCCGGCCTCGCGCAGTGGGCCCCGGAAGGTACAAACTGGGGCGAGAAGGCCGCCAAGAGTTTCCGCCAGGAAGTGCGCGACGCGCTAAACACGCCGGCGACCGGCCTGTCACCGCAGCGAACGATGGAAGTTGCGCGCGCGGTGCTGCCGCGCAACACCATTGCAACATGTGACGCCGGCGCGAGTCGCCTGCTGATCGTGCAGAAATGGGAATCCTACGGGCCGCGCGAATTCCTAACCTCGAACGGGCTTGCCTCTATGGGCTATGCGGTGCCCGGGGCGCTTGCCGCGCGCATGGCCTATCCCGACCGGCCGGTGGTCGCTTTCACCGGCGACGGCGGCTTCCTGATGACGGTTGCCGAACTGCAGACCGCGCAGCGCGAAAATCTGCCCATCATTGTGCTGGTATTCGATGACAAGGAAATTGGCTTGATCCGCGTCAAGCAGGAAATCAAAGGCATTCCGCTGCATGGGGTGCAGCTCGGCGGCGTCGACTGGGAGAAGCTGGCGCAGTCCTTCGGCGCCGACGGCATCACGGTGAACACCGAGCAGGGCTTGAGCAACTCGCTCAAAGCGGCGGTGCAGTCGAAACGCACCACGGTCATCGGCGTGCGCATCGATGCGTCCGGCTATGTCGCGCAGTTCAACGCGCTGCGCGAACTCTAGACCTTGCGTCCGTCGCGGACGCCTTAGGCGGAAGCTGCCGCAGAGCGGAAACCAATATCCGACTCCGTGGTCAGGAACAGGCGCCCTTGGCGCACCAAGTCGAGCCGGCCCAGCTTTCCGATGTTGCGCGCCTTGACCGGAGGTTGACCGGTCTGTCTGCTTGCGGCGACAAGCTCAGCTGCCTTTGAGCTCGTGCGACTCGGGCATGAAAATGTCCTTCCACGAGGACGGCAGGCGTTTCATGGTACCTACCTTGTTCATAAACTGCGCAAATTCCATCGATTGCTGCGGCACCGTGGTCCAAACGTTGTCGGGATCGGAGATGAACTTGATCATCTCGTCCTTCGTGCTGCGTTTTTCGTTGGTGGTCTTGACGTAGATCTCGGCGGCCTGTCCGGAATTCTTGTTGATGAAATCTTCCGCCTCGTTGAGCGCAGCGTAGACCGCGGCCGTCACCTTCGGGTTCGCGTCGCGGAATTTCTTTGCCATAATCATGACGCCGTTGGTGGCCGGACCGCCGAGCGTGTCGTAGGACTTCAGCACATTGTGCACGCCGGGGGCCGCCAGCTCGTAATAGTAATAAGGCGCGACCGAATAATGACTGTTCACCTCGGTCGCCTTCGAGATCACGGAGGTAGCGGCGTCCGGATGCGGGCGCGTAATGGTGAAGGGATCGAGCCGCGCGTATTGATCCTGGCCCCACTCCTTCGCGGCGGCCATCTGCAGGCAGATCGCCTGACTCGACACTTTCACCGCCGGAAGCGCAATCTTGTCCTTGTCGGTGAAATCCCTGATTGTCTTGATCGAGTCGCGGTTGGTCACCAGCATAAACGGCATCGACTGCACTGCCGAAAGCGCCCGCACTTCGTTCGGCGTGCCGGCGGTCTTGTCCCACAAGGTCGCGAGGCCCGGCACGCCGGTGACGCCGAAATGCATTTGGCCGCTCAAAAGCGCGTCGATCAGCGACTGCGTGCCCCCCAGAGTCTTGTAATCCGGCTTGAGCAACCTGACGCCCGCCTTGGTGGCGTGCTTTTCCACGAGCTTGAGCGTGTCCATCACCATCAGCGGCAGATAGGGAAGCCCGTGTTGGCTCACGATCACGATGCTCGACATCTCTTCGGCCGAGACCGAACCCAGTAGCGTCGGCGCCGCCAGCGGCGCCGCGGCGAGCGCTTTACAGAAAGCACGTCTGTGAATCATCTGAAAACTCCGTGCGTCAGGATTGCATGCCCCAGCGCTGTACCGTCCGAGTCTCGATGAAACGGAACACCACATTCTCGACCGCAAGGCCGATCAGGATGATTGTGAGCAGGCCAGCAAACACTTCCGGAATGTTCAGCTGATTCTTGCTTTCGAAGATGTACCACCCGAGCCCGCCCTGCCCCGACGACACGCCGAAGACGAGCTCGGCGGCGATCAGCGTGCGCCAAGCGAAGGCCCAGCCGATCTTCAGGCCGGCGAGGATCGAGGGAAACGCCGCCGGAATGAGGATCTTGCCGACGAAGCGCAGGCCGTTAAGGTTGTAGTTGCGGCCGACCATGCGCACCGTGGTCGAGACGCTGCGGAAGCCGGCGAGCGTGTTGAGCGCGACCGCCCACATCACCGAATGCACCAGCACGAAGACCAGGCTTCCCATGCCCAGACCGAACCAGATCAGCGCCAGCGGCAACAGAGCGATTGCCGGCAGGGGGTTAAACATCGCAGTCATCGTCTCGAGGAAATCGGTACCGATGAGCGTCGAGATTGCGAACACCGTCAGCAGGCCGGCGAGCAGGGTGCCGGTGGCGAACCCGATCAACAAGACTTCGAGCGAACTAAGCGCGCGGCTTGGAATCGTGCCTTCGCCGAAGCCGGCGGCGAACGCTCGCATGGTGTCGCTGAAGGTCGGTACTAGCAGCGAATTGTCGAGCCAGCGAGCATAAAACTCCCAAGCCAGCGCCAGCACCACGATGATGCCGACCTTGCGCAGCCAGGCCTGGCTATAAATCTTCTCGACCAGGGTCAGCGGCTTTTCGATGATGCCGAATTGCTCGGGGCCGAGCGTCTCGCTGTAGATGTTCTCCCGGTGCATCGCGTCAGCCATTGGGAGTCTCCTCGATCTGATCGGAGAACAACATGTCGTGAATCTCGCGGCCGAGCGCGGCAGCGTCGTTGGAGTTCTCCTGCCCGCGCGGCACGCTGTTGATCTCGGCCTTCACCTGGCCCGGATGCGGCGACAGCAGCAGGATGCGATTGCCGATCTTGATCGCCTCCGGAATCGAATGTGTAACGAACAGCACGGTGAATTGCGTGTCGTCCCACAGTGCCAAGAGTTCGTCCTGCATGCGCGTGCGCGTGAGCGCGTCAAGCGCGGCGAACGGCTCGTCCATCAAGAGAATGTCTGGCTCCATCGCCATGCCGCGCGCGATGGCAACGCGCTGCTTCATGCCGCCGGAAAGCATGTGCGGATAACTGTGCGCGAACTTGGTGAGGTTGACCTTCTCGATGTAGTGCATGGCGCGCTCGTGCGCGGCCTTGGGACCGAGCGTTCCCGTGGTACGCAGCGGGAAGATGACATTTTCCAGCACCGTCTTCCACGGCAGCAACTGGTCGAATTCCTGAAACACCATGATGCGGTCGGGGCCGGGTCTGGTAATCAGCTCCCCTTTAAGCCGGATCTCACCCTCAGTCGGTTGCAGATAACCACCGACCGCCTTCAGCAGAGTGGATTTGCCGCAGCCTGAAGGACCGAGCAGCACAAAGCGGTCGCCCTGCAAGACGCTGAAGTCGACGCGATAGGTCGCGGTGATCAGATGAGCCTGCGTCTTGTACTGAATGGTAACGCCGCGGACGTCTAGCAGCGGCCGCGACGGATCAGCCTGCGTATCGGTTCCGACGACGTTTGCTGCCCTGACCTTCGCCACGGCCGATGAGGCGGATCTTGACGCGAGTGTTGCGCCGCTCGGCATCCCTAGTTTTCCTCCCATTTCATTCTTTTACTTATTGCGCGAGACCTGCGCAGCTTGCGCACCCCGTACGCTCAACAAATCTGAACGGTTTTCAGAGGCTTGCCAAGGCTATAGCCTACGCATCCGAAGACACCACAAAGTCTCAGCCACAATAAGAGAAGCTGCGCGAGGAACGCCGAATGACATCGCTAGATACCGTACGGGTCGGCGCCGGCGCCGGAACCTCGGACGACCGAATGCTGCCGGCACTGGAATTGGCCGAGCGCGGCGACATCGATTACCTGGTGTTCGAGTGCCTAGCTGAGCGCACGGTGTCGCGCGAGAACCTAGCGCGCAGCAAGGACCCCAATCTCGGTTATTCGCCTTCGCTGCGCGCGCGGCTGCGCATGGTGCTGCCGACCTGCATCAAGAAGGGCATCCGCATCGTAAGCAACATGGGCGCCGCCAACCCGGTCGGCGGCGCGCGGGCGGCGCGCAAGGAAGCCGCTGATCTTGGCCTTGGCCACGTGCCGGTAGCTGTCGTGCTCGGCGACGACGTGTCAAGCATCGTCAAGCATAAGCCGGAATTGACCCTGATCGAAAACGGCGAGCCGCTGGAGTCGATCCTGCCCAAGATGATTTCCGCCAACGCCTATCTGGGCGCTGACGTGGTGCGCGAGGCGCTCGACACCGGCGCGCCGATCGTGTTGTCCGGCAGGGTGGCGGACCCCTCCCTCTTCCTCGCACCGATGTTGCACGAGTTCGGCTGGTCCTACGACGATCTGCCCAAGCTCGCGCAGGGTACCGCCGCCGGACATCTGCTCGAGTGCACGGCGTCGGTCACCGGTGGTTGCTTCGGCTGGCCGGGCAAGAAAGAGGTGCCCGATCTCGCGCACAATGGCTATCCGTTCGCCGATATCAAAGCCGACGGCTCGATCGTTATCGGCAAGACGCCGGACACCGGCGGCCGGCTCGACGTAATGACCTGCACCGAGCAGTTGATCTACGAAATCCACGATCCGACCGCCTACATCACGCCCGATTGCGTGCTCGATATCACCGGAATCTCGCTCACGCAGGAAGGCAACAATCGCGTGGGTGTCAGCGGCGCGAAGGCGCGGCCGCGTACTCACACCTACAAGGTCAATGTCGGCTATGCCGACGGCTACATCGGCGAAGGCGAAGTATCCTACGGCGGCATCGACGCTGTGGCGCGCGCCAAATGGGCGGCGGAGATCGTCAAGGAGCGGTTGAAGCTACAGGGCTTCACTTACGACGATTTTCGCGTCGACCTCATTGGCATGTCGAGCCTGCACGATCAGGTGGAGATAAGGCCAGAGCCCTACGAGGTACGGCTGCGGCTTGCCGGACGCACGCGCCAGCGCAAGGCAGCGCATGCCATCGGCTTTGAGGTTCGCGCCATGCATATGCACGGGCCGGGCGGCGCTGGCGGCGCCTGCGAGCCGCGCGTGCGCGACGTGCTGGCGGTGAAATCAGTGCTGCTGCCGCGCAACCTAGTCAACTCGCAGGTGGTCGTGGAGGGCGCGCAATGAGCGTCCGCGTCTACGATCTTGCGCACGCGCGCGCGGGCGACAAGGGCAATACCTCGAACATCTCGGTGATTTGCTACGACGCCAAGCATTGGGAGTTCCTCGAGCGGGAGCTAACCCCCGAGCGCGTCGCCAATGCGTTCAAACATATTGCCAAAGGACCAGTGCGGCGTTTTCCTCTGCGCAACCTCAAGGCGTTCAATTTCGTCATTGAGAACGCGCTCGGCGGCGGCGTCACCATCTCGCTGGCGCAGGACATCCACGGCAAGAGCCTTAGCAACGTGATGCTGGCGATCGAATTGCCCGAACCGCAGTAGGAGAGTTTCGTGAAAGCAAGTGAAGTCGTGCGCAACGTGGTGAAAGAAAAGCTCTCGCGCAACGAGCTAGTCGCCTCGATGACCATCCGGCTCACGCGCGGCGCCGAGATCGCACGGCTCGCCAAGACTGCCGGCTTCGACATGATCTATATCGACCTCGAACACTCGACCATAACGCTCGACACCACCGGGCAGATCTGCCTCGCGGCGCTCTCCGCTGGCGTCGTGCCGATGGTACGCGTGCCCGCAAATACTCCCGAATACATCCAGCGCGTGCTCGACGGCGGCGCGCTCGGCATCATCGCGCCGGGCATCCGCTCGGCCATGGAGGCGCGCGAGGTCGTGAAAGCCGCCAAATATCCGCCGCTGGGGGAGCGCGGCGCCGGCGGCGCCCTGCCGCATCTAGAATACCGCTCGTTCCCAACCGCAGAAGCCAACGCCGCGCTTAACGACGCCACCATGGTGATTGTCCAATTCGAGTCCGCCGAGGCGCTTGAACATGCCGACGAGATCGCCGCAGTCGGAGGTGTCGACATGGTGCTGATCGGCATCAACGACATGCTGGCCAGCATGGGGCTCGCCGGCCAGTACGAGCATCCCAAGGTGCGCGAGGCCTATGCCCGCACGATCGAAGCTTGCCGCAAGCAGGGCAAGCACGTCGGCGTTGGCGGACTATCGACCCGGCCGAAGCTGCAAGCCGAATTCGTCGCCATGGGCGCGCGCATGATTTCGAGCGGCACCGACATCCAATTCTTGCTCGCCGCCATGACCGAGAAGGCCAAGCAGGTGCACGAGATCAAAGTCTAATGGCCGCTCGCTCTCCTATTCTCGGCGTTAAGCACACGGCGCCCTCCTTCGAGGTGACGCGCAACGCCTGCGATTGCCACGCCCATGGTTTCGGGCCGGACGACAGGTTTCCGTTTTTGCCGAAGCGCCTCTACACGCCCGGCTCGGCGTCGACAGAGGACCTCAACGCGCTGCACCGCTGGACCAAGAACCGCACGGAGCTCACAAAGATTCTCGTCGATAACCCGGCCCGCCTTTACCAATTCTAACGACCACACGAAAATCCCAGGGAGGAAACCATGTGGAGAAAGCTTGCTGCCACCGGCCTGTGCGCCGCTGCGCTTGCCCTTCCCGTGCGCGCCGAAGTCAACGTCGTCAACATGTCAAAGCAATTCGGTCTGCCCTACTTGCCGATGATGGTCATCGAGGCGCAGCAGCTGATCGAGAAAAATGCCAAGGCGATGGGTTTGGGCGACGTGAAGACTACATGGACGCAGCGCGCGGGGCCGGCGACCGAGCTCGATGCGCTGCTTGCCGGACAAGCCGATTTCATCGGCCCGGGCGTGCCGACGCTGGCGACGATCTGGGACAAGACCTCGGGCACGCCGCAGGAGGCGCGCGCGCTCATTGCCATGCAGTCGATGCCCTACGTGCTGGTGACGCGCAATCCGAACGTCAAGACGATCGCCGACTTCACCGACAAGGACAAGATCGCGCTGCCCGCGGTGAAGCTCACTGGCCACGCCATCGCGCTGGAGATCGAAGCCGCCAAAATCTGGGGCCCCAACCACTACGATAAGCTCGACTCGATCACCATAACGCGCTCGCACGCCGATGCGGCAGCGGCGGTGATGTCCGGTCAGTCGGAGATCAATTCGCATTTCGCGAGCTCGCCGTTCTACTACTACGAGTTGGCAACGCCCGGCATCCATCAAGTGTTGAAATCCTATGACGCGCTTGGTGCCCGGCACACCAACGGCGTGCTGGTGACGACGAAGAAATTCCACGATGCTAATCCGAAGCTGTGCAAAGCGATCGTTACCGCCTTCGAGGAAGCCAACGCCTTCATCAAGGCGCATCCGCGCGACGCCGCGCAGATCTATCTGGCCGCGACGAAAGACAAGAACTCGCTCGACGCGCTGGAGAAGATGGTGGCCGATCCCGATGTGGACTACACCACGACGCCAGTCAGTATTATGAAGATCGTCGATTTCATGTACAGAGTTGGCCGCATCAAAAAGAAGCCGGAATCGTGGAAGGACATGTTCTTCCCCGAGGCCTACGCGCTGGCCGGGAGCTGAGCGGGGCCGTCATGAGCGCAACCATCGAAGCCGCCAAGCCGGAAGCGGCGCAGGGCCTATTCTATGCCGATGCGGACGCGGCGGAAGCCTTCGGCCGCCGCCTGCTGCTCGCGCACGATCTGCCCGAACAGGACGCGGCGCGCGTCGCGCAGTGCCTAGTGCGCGCCGACCTGCGTGGGCATGACACACACGGTCTGCAGACCTTGCCGCATTATCTCGACCGTGTGCGCCAGAAGCTGATCAATCCGCGGCCTAATCTCACGGTCAAACGGGTGACGCCAATGGTGGGCTCACTCGACGGCCAGGATGGCTTTGGCTTCGTCGTTGCCACCAAGGCCATGAACGAGGCCATGGACTTGGCGCGCGAATTTGGAGTCGGCATCGTTTCGGCGTACAAGAGCACGCACTTCGGCATGGCCGCAAATTATTCGCTGCAGGCGGTAGAGGCAGGCTTCATCGGCATAGTCTTTACCAATGCCTCGCGCGCGATGCCGCCGTGGGGCGGCCGTGAGGCGTTACTCGGCACAAGCCCGATCGCGGTGGCAGCGCCGGGCGGTATGGAATTGCCGTTCGATCTCGACATGTCACCGGCGGTTGCCGCGCGCGGCAAGATCCGACGCGCGGCGCGGCGCGGCCAGCAAATTCCCCTCGGCTATGCGCTAGACGCGCAAGGCCGGCAGACCACCGATCCGAATGCCGCGCTCGCCGGCGGCACCGTGCAGCCGATCGGGGGGCCGAAAGGCTCTGCCCTGGCGATGCTGATGGACCTCATGGGCGGTCTCATCTCCGGCGCGGCCTATGGCGGCAACGTGCGCAACCATTTCGAGGACTATGAGGCGCCGCAGAATGTCGGACACTTCATCATGGCGCTGAAGCCCGACCTGTTTGTCAGCCGCGACGAATACGCCAAGCGCATGGACCAGTTGGTGCAGCGCGTGCACGCCAATCCGACCGCGGAAGGCTTCGACGAGGTCATCATGCCGGGCGAGCGTGAACGCCGCTTCGAGGCGAAGCATCGCCGCACCGGCGTGCCCTATCATGCCAAGGAAGTAGCGGCGATGCAGAAGGAAGCTGAGAGGGCCGGCCTGCCACTCTTGCCCGTCTTCAACGCGCCGCTGGGCCAACCATGAAAGTCGGCGATTACGATATCGACATCGTGGTGCAGGGCTTCCCCGGCAAGTCGGTCTGCCACGGCGGGCTCGGCTGGAGCACGGTGGTGCTCCTGCGCGCGTACGCACGCACGGCGCTGATCGACGCGGGCTCGTTCGGCATGCGTACCATGCTCCTCAAGCGGCTGAAGGATCGTGGCCTGCAGCCAGCCGACGTCACCGATCTCCTTCTCACCCATTCGCATCACGACCACTCGGTGAACTGGATCTTGTTCTCGCACGCGCGCATTGTCATCGGCGCACAGGAACTGGCGTGGTCGCTCGACGAGCCGTGGGGCGAGACGCCGGTGCCAGAGCTTTACATGCGCGAGCTTAACACCTGGCGTACGCTGTACACGGCGCAGGAAGGCGAAGAGGTGTTCCCCGGCATCACCGCTCATCTTGCGCCCGGGCACACGCCAGGCTGTCTCGTCTTTTTGTTGCGTACGTCTGAGCGTGACGTAATCTTCACTGGCGACGCGGCGAAGAACCGCGCCGAGCTCGTGTCTGGCACGACCGACATGACCTACGACGCCGCCATCAGCAAGAAATCGATTGATATGATCTGGACTCTGTGGCGTCAGCGCCCCTGCAACATCGTGGTGCCGGGCCATGACTTACCGATGGTGCTGGAAAACGGTCAGACAAAATATATCGACAAGCGCGAGGCAGCGATTAGCGCCTGGTATGGCGACGACATGCAAAAGACCACGCTCTTCGAGCTGACGCTGTAGCTATTTTCGGCCAAGCCGGGTTGTAGGTGAAGATGCGCTTAGGCATCGCGGG
>Ga0207723_100053_pt1 | contig 15324 bp, 12 predicted proteins | sample LuqExpMetageno27_FD_187785 | JGI IMG/M metagenome (GOLD analysis project Ga0207723, IMG submission 187785) | Tropical forest soil microbial communities from Luquillo Experimental Forest, Puerto Rico - Sample 27 (SPAdes) | ecosystem: Environmental > Terrestrial > Soil > Tropical forest ...
CAGTAGGCGCGGTGGCTAGTAGGAGTAATTAAGCATGCCAAAACTGGACGGCATCCTGGAAACGGCGATCTACACCGAGGACATGGCGCGCTCCCGTGCCTTCTACGAAGGCCTGCTCGGGCTGGAGCCGATCTATAGTGACAACCGGCTGTCTGCTTATGCCGTGGGTGGGCGCGACGTCCTTTTGGTCTTTCGCAAGGGCACCACGGAGCAGACGGTTACCCTGCCCAACGGCACCATTCCCGGCCACGCCGGCGATGGCACGTTGCATGTGGCATTCGCAATCCACAAGGACGAACTCAAGCGCTGGGAGGAGCATCTCGCTTTGCGCGGGGTCGCCATCGAAGGGCGCAACGACTGGTCACGCGGCGGCCACAGTATTTATTTTCGCGACCCCGACGGGCACCTTTTAGAACTCGCAACACCGGGGTTGTGGTCGGTATATTAGTTGAGGCGCGCTTCGTTGTGGTTGCCGAGTGCAGAGCGGCGGGGATGCTAGTGACCGAACCGAATTTAAGACAGAGTGGAGGCAATGGCCATTCGCGGCAATGGATCAGGCACGTTATAACACTGCCATTGTTCGTCGCTGTTATCTTGAGCGGTCTGTCAGCCTTCCATGCTCGCAATCTCTGGTGGGAAAAGTATCTAAGTTATATCCACCAACTGGGTTTCGTTTGGCATAGATAGAACAGTGGATACAGCCGGCGAGAGTGCTAGGATTTGCATTAGAAGTGGAACGGATTATGTGGCGAGCGTAGGGTCGGAGGCGATTATGCCTGTTTGTTTTCGGACGATTAAATTTGGTTTGGCCCTTGTAACGATGGCAATATTGGCTGGGGCGCCCACGCTATCTCATGCATCGACTGGTTCAATACGTATCATAATTAACAGGGTCGGGTTTATCGTTGGCGGCGGTAGCGGAACTTTGCACTTCCAAGGCAAGCGCTATGAGCTGCGCGTCAGCGGTGTTAGCGTTGGCCCCTTTGGGGCACCACGCGTAGACCTAGTGGGTCGCGCCTATCACATGCGGACGGCAGGGAGCATCCACGGCATCTATTCAGTCGTCGCTAACGGTGCAGGCCGGCCAGGGATCGTTCAGCTTCAGAATTGGCACGGCGTCATTTTGAAATTGCGCGGGCGGCGGGGGGTTAAGCCTTCTGTTGATTTGAGCGGGCTGGAAATATTTTTGCGCTAGCATCCGAACATCAATTTAGCGGGCAGCGGGCCACCCAATTGATCCACGTTAGGAGAGAACTGTATCCGTGCTATAAGCGCCCGGCAGGCGCCTGATAGTGGTGCATGCAGACCACTCGCTTGGCTGAGGACAAACTAATGATGGGCAATGTGCAAACTTTGGACATCCAGATTCCTCACGAAATAGTTCAATATTGGGGTTGGTTTCTGGTATTCGGTATCTGTCTGTTGTTGTTAGGCGTCGTTGCTGTAGCACGTTCAGTGACGGCCACAATTGTTTCTATGCTATTCTTTGGTTGGCTGCTGGTATTGGCGTGCGGCATTGAAGTCATCCAAGCTATCTTGGTAGGGCACTGGGCGGGCTTTTTCCATCACCTAGTGGCAGCGATTCTTTTCGGGGTTACTGGCCTTCTGATTGTAACTAGACCCCTGCTCGGCGCTGAAGTCGCAACGATGCTTATGGCCGTGTTTTTCCTGATCAGCGGGCTTTTCCAATTTGTCGGCTCATGGTGGGTTGCGCTACCGGGCTGGGGTTGGCAGGCGCTGGATGGAATCATCGCGTTTGTGCTGGGATTGTTTGTTCTAGCGCAATGGCCCGCCTCGGGACTCTGGGTGATCGGGCTCTTCATCGGCATTGATCTTATTTTTTACGGCGCTGCATGGATTGCGCTCGCTCTCGGCCTGCGTGCCAGCTGACGGGGTAACGCTTTCGCGAGAGTTACCGGGTTCCGTCAATTGTATTGAGAGTTGGTCCGCGCAAATTGTCGCACTCAAGCGGATCAGGGCGGACCTTTCACGGATGAACCTAGCATACAACGACGGGAAGGCTCGCCGCTGCCATACACGAAGCGCCCTTTGTTCTTTAACCCGTTGAATTGGTCTAAACGGACACGAGACAACTGCTTCCTAGCCACCACCACTATGGAATTGTTTGATGTTCGGCGCGGGCGGCTGCAGTATTTATTTTCGCGACCCCGCCGGGCACCTTTTAGAACTCGCAACACCGGGATTGTGGTCGGCATATTAGGGTTGAGGCGCACTACAGATCGGAGGAACACGCAATAGAACCTATTATCAAGAGACCAGGTTTGCTGATATCGGTGGGGATGAAGTCATGTGCGACGCTGAGGGGAGCGGGAGGAATCACTGAGTTTGCATCGCGGCTTCCTGTCCAGATGCCTCGGCCGATTGACTAGGGGCCTCTGGTTTCTTTTCCAGGTCTTACTCGTCGCGTGGGCCACTTTGGCCATCTACTATTCGAACCTGCCGTGGGCTGGGTTGCGGATTGTGTTGGCGGGTGCCTTTGCCGCATTTTCATTCTGGGCCCTCTGGCTTTCGCGTCAACGGCGTATGTCCGCGCTCTTCATCGTGCTTTTTCTCTGCGTGGTTGCGTGGTGGATATCCATTTCTCCTTCTCACGATCGTGAGTGGCGACCGGAAGTCGCTGTGATGCCGCGGGCGTTCATCGATGGCGACCGCGTGCGTATCACCGGTGTCCGCAACTTCGACTATCGTAGCCGAGACGATTTTGACGTGCACTATGAGGAGCGCATCGTACAGCTGTCGCACTTAACCGGTCTCGATTTTTTCGTGTCGTACTGGAGCGAGGGGTTCGTTGCGCACACGTTTGTCAGCTTCATTTTCGATAACGCGCCGCCGCTGAGCATTTCCATCGAGACGCGGCCGGAGGTTGGCGAGGGTTTTGATCCTGTCGCTTCCCTTTTTAAGCAATTCGAGTTGATTTATGTGGTGGGTGACGAGCGTGACCTTGTACGCGTGCGCACCAGCTATCGCGGGGAGAGCGTATATCTCTATCGCCTCAATAGCTCGCCCGACAACGTGCGCCGGCTGCTTATGATCTACCTAGCGCGGATCAACGAGCTCGCCGACAAACCTGAGTGGTATCACCTTCTGACTAACAGCTGTACGATCAACATTGTACGTTATGCGAATGCCGCTGGCCGGGCCGGCCGGTTTAACATACGCCATCTGCTCAACGGGCTGATCGACAGCTACCTCTACCATTCGGGTCGGGTAGACACGACGCTTCCGTTTGATGAACTGCGGCGGCGGTCCCTTATTAATGCGGCTGCGCAGGCAGCCGATGACGCAGCCGATTTCTCCGATCGTATTCGTGCATCGCTGCCGACGGTCACCCGTTGAGATATTTCGATCTGCTGATCGACGGTAATAACGTTTCGCAACGACCAGCACGGGGCTTTAGAGTTCCTACTTGAGACGCAGTTCGTGCTGGCCACGCGAGAGTGATCAAAAAATGCCGCTCGTACAGCGAATACCGACTCAGACGCCCAACCTTGCTATTGTGCCCAAATGATGCCGAAGAAAAGTCGCCGTGTGCTCGCCCTCCTAGTTCTAATGGCTGCGTCACTCGTCGGATTGCTGTTTCTACCGCCGATTGCTCAAGATCAAAGTTATCACGAGTTTGCCGATCAACGAACATTCTTCGGAATACCAAATTTCTGGAACGTCGTTTCGAATATTCCCTTCATTGTAGTCGGTGCTGCGGGACTGTGGCGCCTTCGTCGTAATGCAGCAATCAGTGTGCTCTTTCTGGGAATACTGCTGACCGGCTTCGGTTCGTCCTATTATCACCTCGATCCAAATGACCGCACGTTGTTTTGGGACAGGCTGCCGATGGCCATCAGCTTTATGGCTATCCTTGCCAACGCGATCGAAGAGCAAGTGGATCTAAAAGTGGGAGCCGTCCTGTTGGTGCCATTCATCACAGTCGGCGTACTCAGCTTGCTGCTGTGGCGCTGGACTGGTGATCTTCGGCTGTATGGCTGGGTGCAGTTTTTTCCCGGCGTCGCGTTGGCGCTGCTCTTTCTTTTGTTTCCACCGAAGTACAGCGGCACATCCGACTGGCTCATTGCCGCTGCGCTATATGCTCTGGCGAAGGTGTTCGAGTTTTATGATCACGCGATCTATTCCATTGGATCCATGTTAAGCGGTCATACTCTCAAACACCTCGCCGCCGCTGCCGCCTGTCTCGTTATTCTGAGACATTTCGCGAAGCGCCGACCGATTACGGTCGCGTGATCTTTGGCTGCCGGGACAAACAGGCGATCATAGCCAGCTGCTCGTCTAAAAAGATCCGAAGAGCGACCCGAGCACAATTACTGCTGCCAGCGCGAGAAGGGCACTCACAATTCCGACCATCACGATATCGAAGTAGCTCTCACGATGAGTTGAGCCACAGACTGCGAGTAGCGTTACGACGGCTCCGTTGTGCGGCAGACTGTCAAGCGTTCCCGATGCAATAACGGCAACTCGGTGAAGTAAGGCCGGGTTAATACCAACGTTCTTTGCAAGTGCCAGATAAGTATCTCCCAGAGCATCAAGTGCAATCGTTAATCCTCCCGAGGCCGAGCCCGTCAGCGCAGCCAGCACGTTGGTTGCTGCGGCAAGCGAGACAAGCGGGCCTCCTGAGATACCTAGCACCCACTCGCGCACCAATGCGAACGCGGGCATCTCGGCCACAACAGCGCCAAAGCCGACAAGGCTTGCTACGCTCAATGCAGGAAGCACAGAAGCGTTGGCGCCAGCATCAACTGTTTCGCGCAACTTAGGCAGCCGTCCAAAATTTAACACCAATACCGTAATTATCGCACAGGCTAGCGCGGTGACGACCGCCCAAACACCGCCGACCGCAGCCAGAGATGTTTCGCCCCAACGTGGCTCCGAAAGGAACGAGGTGTTAAGTCTCGGCAGAATGATTAATGACATCACCATGTTAACGGCGATCACGACAACAAGGGGAATTGCCGCGGTTATCGCTGACGGCGCCGCTTTTGCAAATTGTCCACTGTCCAGTTCGGCGGGGTCGAACTCATGCGCAGTCGTTGCGCGTTCGCGTGCCACGTTGACGCGTTCGACAAGTTCCGACTGCGCTGAGTCATTATTATAGTCGAAGCCTTGGCCCAAATGCCGCGCCTTGGCCTCGGCGCGGTTCAGCCACCACATGCCAAATCCAAACATGATGGCCGACGCCACAATACCAAGGCCCGGTGCAGCAAATGGCGTCGTTCCAAAGAATGGCATCGGGATGGCGTTCTGGATGGACGGAGTCCCGGGCAAAGCCGACATGGTAAAAGTGGAGGTTCCCAGCGCAATGGCAGCCGGCATTAGGCGACGCGGGACGCTCGCTGCCCGAAATAATTCTTGCGCCATAGGGCCAATGACAAAGAACGCAACAAATAAGCTGACGCCGCCATAGGTAACAAGCGCGCTGGCAAGCACGACTGCCAGAACTGCGCGTCCATGCCCAAGCTTGCGGATGATCAGATCTGCGATGGCTGTTACCGATCCGCTATCTTCCATTAACTTGCCAAACAGCGCACCGAGTAGAAATAAGGGAAAAAACTGTGCCAGGAAATGCGATGCACTGGTCATGAATGTTTGTGTCCAGTGCGCTAGAAGCGGCTCGCCGGAAAATAGCGCGGCGGTAACCGCCGCGATCGGCGCGAGGAGCAGAACGGACCAACCGCGAAAGGCAAATCCGACCAGAAGGCCGAGGCCAACCAAAATGCCCAGTAGGCTCATGACTCAACACTCCGACAACAGCACGTCGATGTCGGTGGTAGAACGGTGACCAAGGTCATCGGCGTGGCTATCCAGAAATTCGCTCGCTGCGCGATGTCCTTCTGTCCGCAACATAGTTAGAAATTCCCATTCGGCATTGAGCTTCGAAGAGTGACCGAGCTCCGTCATCATTTCCGTCATGATTCTATGCGTCCGCATGCCGGCCCAACGGCAACCCTCGCCCTTTCCTGGGTCGGACGCTTCGCGCAGGAGTGCAATCATGCGCAGCTCTTTCATCAGCGGTGAGTTAAAAGAAATTTCGTTGAGTCGGTTGAGGATTTCGGGTGCCGATCGCGGCGTGCCCGGTCTTTCTCGCGGATTGATTTGTACCAGGACTGAGTCATGAGCTTCGGTTTCCCGGACCAGGGGCGTGATGGTTGGATTGCCCGCGAACCCTCCGTCCCAATATGGTTCGCCATCGATCTCTATTGCCTGAAACATCGTCGGCAAACATGCCGAAGCCAGCAAAACGTCGGGGGTGATCTCTGGGTTGCGAAAGATGCGCCCGCGGCCAGTGCGCACATTTGTTGCAGTTATGAACAGCTTGATCGGCGAGCGGGCAAGCTGAGCAAAGTCAATACTTTCGGCGAGAATGTCACGCAAGGGATTAAAGCCCAGTGGATTGAGATTGTAGGGAGAAAATATCCGAGACATCAGGTCCATCGCGATGAAGGCAGGGGACCAATCGAGCGTCCAGCGGCCCATCAGCCGATCGAAGGGGGTGCGTTGCAGTGGGCTAAAAGCAGCGGCGCGCGAAACGCGTTTCCAGTATTCATCGAGTGCTGCGCGCGCACCCTGACGCCCGCTTTCAGTCCATGCAGCGGCCAAAACGGCCGCGTTCATTGCGCCGGCCGATGTGCCCGAGATCCCAACAATTTGCAGCCAAGGTTCCTCGAGCAGCCGATCCAGGACGCCCCAGGTGAACGCTCCATGAGAGCCGCCACCTTGCAGGGCGAGGTCGATAGGTAGTGAACTGCGTGGCCTTTCTAACGGCATCGTTGTCTCCTACGCATCTGAGCGTTTACAACACAGCAGGCTAAGTTCAGCGCGATGCGGGTTTTGGTTGGCTCACGCGAAAGCAGGCTACATATAGTGCTGGCAAGAAGATCAGCGTCAAAACGGTGGCGACCAGAAGTCCACCCATGATCGAATAGGCCATCGGGCCCCAGAAGATCGTCGGCGCGATGGGTATCATGCCCAGTACCGTTGAGATCGCTGTGAGCATGATGGGACGAAAGCGCGACATTGCGGCTTCGACCACTGCGTCCCATATCCCCTTGCCCTCCGCTCTCTCGGACTCGATCTGGTCGATCAGGATCACGGCGTTGCGTGCAATCATCCCGAGAAGCGCTAGGATTCCCAGGATGGCAACAAACCCGAGCGGCTTGTTGACGAGGAGCAGCGCGGCGACGACGCCGATCAGTCCCATCGGCGCAACACTCAGCACGAGGAACAGACGGCTGAAGCTCTGAAGCTGGATCATCAGGAACGTGACGGTGATGAGCAGCATGAGCGGAACCACTGCAAATACGGAAGCCTGCGATTGTGCGCTCTCCTCGACAGTGCCGCCCATCGCGACGTGGTAACCACTGGGTAAGCCGGCCTCGAACTTGGTCACGGTCGGGGCGAGCGCGGCAACCACGCTTTCCGGAGTGTTTCCGGGCGTCACGTCGGCCTGGATGGTTAAGGTCGGCACGCCGTCCCGGCGCCAGACCAGCGGGAGCTCCTGCTCGAAATCCAATGTCGCAAATTGGCCGAGCGGCACGGTTCGGCCGTTCGGCAGTGGGAACATCAGATTGCGCAGTGTCGACAGAGAAACGCGTTGTGAGTCCTTGGCCCGCATAACGAGGTCGACCAGATAAATGCCGTCGCGCACTTGGGTGATGGGCAGCCCTGACATCACGGTGTTAAGGACCGTGGCGATCGACTCTGAGCTCAGGCCGAGGAGTCTTGCCTGGTCCTGATCGATGCGAACGCGGACCTGCCGGGCGGGCTCCATCCAATCGAAATTGATCCGCCGCGTCCGGCCGTCAGCGGCAACGGTCTGGGCAAGCTGCAATGCGATCTCCCGGACCTTGTTGATGTCCGGTCCGCTGACCCGGTATTGCAAAGGCCAGCCAACGGGCGGCCCGAGCTCCAGCGGTGCAATACGCGTAATGGCGTTGGGAAATTCTTCTTGGAGCATGCGCTCGAGTTTTTCACGCAGCCGTTCGCGGGCGCCGACGTCCTTGGCGATGACCACGAACTGGCTGAAGAAGGGGTTTGCCAGCTCAACGCTGAGCGGCAGATAGAACCTGATTGCACCGCGCCCGATATTTGTGCTCCAGCGCTCGACATCGGGATCGTTCTTGAGGACTGCCTCGATCTTAGCTGCGGCGTCGCTGCTCGCGTAGATTGAGGCATTCTGCGGCAGCCTTAGGTCGACCAGGAGTTCCGGCCGGTCCGAGGACGGAAAGAATTGCCTCGGCACCGACGGAAGGGCCAAGAGGGCTACGCCGAAGCAAGCGAGCGTCAACAGAATGGTGAGCCAGCGCATTCTCATCGCCGCGATGAGCATGCGGCGAAAGATGCGGAGCATGAAACCCGGCTCGGACGATTGCTGCACCGTCGGCTTGGCCAGGAACGCGACGCCTAGAAGCGGGATGAAGATAACCGCAACCAGCCAGGACGCTAGCACCGCGATGCCGACCACGGCAAAGATCGAGAACGTGTATTCGCCGGCGGAGCTCTTAGCGAAGCCGATGGGTACGAAACCGGCCATAGTGACGAAGGAGCCAGTTAACATCGGAAACGCTAGCGTCTGGTAGGCGAAGGTGGCCGCCTTTTCCTTCTCATCACCCGCTGCAAGCCGCATCGTCATAGCGTCGATCGTGCTCATAGCGTCGTCGACGAGCAGCGTTAACGCGATGATGAGTGCGCCGAGCGAAATACGCTGCAGGTCGATGCTAACAAATTGCAAGATCGGAAAGACGAGCGCTAGCGTCAGCGGGATCGAGCAGGCGACGATTGCACCAGCTCGAAGCCCGAGGCTGATGACACTCACCGCCATGATGATGGCGATCGCTTGCCAAAGCGAGGCCATAAACTCGCCAATTGCGGTCTGGACCACTGACGATTGGTCCGCCACCAGAACCGGCTCAATCCCGACCGGTAGATCGGCGGTGATCTCGTTCATAGTCCGGCGAATGTTCTGCCCGAGCGCCAAGATGTCGCCGCCCTCCCGCATCGCGATGGCAAGCCCGATCCCCGGTTTGCCGTTAATGCGGAAAATCGGATGCGGCGGATCAACGAAGATTCGTCTGACCTCGGCAATATCGCTCAGGCGGAGCAGCCGGCCGTTCGCAGCAATGTTTATGTTCAGAAGGTCGCGCTCAGATTCGAAGGCGCCCGATACACGGAGCATGAGTCTTTCATCGCCAGTTTCCAGCGTCCCGGTGGGGCTGACCGCGTTTTGCGCCTGAATGGCGGCGATGAGCGCCGCGCGGTCGATACCAAGGCCAGCGAGTTTTTCAGTGGAGAACTCGATTATGATCTGCTCGTCCTGTGCGCCAAGGACTTCGATCTTGGATACGTCGGGAACGTTTAACAGGCGCGTGCGGATCTTCTCAACATGGTCACGAAGCTCGCGGTGGGTGAAGCCGTCTGAGGTGAAGCCGTAGATGATACCGAACGTGTCGCCGAACTCGTCATTGAAACCTGGACCGACGACACCCGAGGGCAGGGTATGGCGCATGTCGCCTACACTCTTCCGGACGTGATACCAGATATCGGGTACTCTCTTGGGCGGCGTGCTGCCTTTCAGGTTCACAAATATGGTTGTGGAGCCCGCGCGGGTAAAGCTGCGCAGGAAGTCGAGGTTCGGCGTCTCCTTGAGGGTTTGCTCAAGGCGATCGGTCACCTGGTCGAGCGTTTCGTCGAGGGTTGCACCCGGCCAAGCGGCTTGGACGATCATCGTCCTGAAAGTGAACGCAGGGTCTTCATTGCGGCCGAGGCGGAAATACGACATTAGGCCCGCCGCCACGGTGATCAGCATGCAATACACCACGAAGGAGCGATGGTTCAGCGCCCATTCGGAAAGATTGAATCGCATCATTTCGCCGCTTCCAGCAGGCGGACCTTCTGCCCAGGATGTAGAGCCTGAACTCCCGCAGTCACGACGATGTCTCCCGTATCGAGCCCATTGGCGATCGCGACGGTTGCGGGGTTATGGCGAAGTACTTCGACATTGCGCAGCGATACGACGAGGCTCGTCGGATCGACCAGCCAAACGGCAGGTTGACGATTATGTTCGGTTAGAGCGCTCGCGGGTATCTCTATGGTCGGCGCGGTCTCAAGTTGCATGCGCCCAATGACGGTCGCGCCGAGGCGCATGGCGGCGGGCGGATCGGTTAGGCCGACCTTGACTTCGAAGGTCCTGGTGACCGGATCGGCCTGCGGAGATACCTCACGCACGCGCCCGACTGTGTGCACGCCTGGGTCATCTGTAAGGCTCACATCGATGAGTGGCTCGCGCGGAGCCAATCTAAGGACTTGGCCGGACACGTCGAATACCGCATCGCGCCCGCCTTTTGGTGCCATGCGGATGATCTGTTGACCGGCCTGCACAACCTCGCCGGGCTCCGCCGCGGTCGCGACTACGACGCCGCCAGCGTCCGCCCTCAATTCGGTATCGTGCACGCGATCCTGAGCAATGTGTAGCTGTGCTTCGGCGGTTTCTAACTGGGCACGCGCGGTATCGCGGGTCTGCTCAGCGCGCTCATATTGAACCCGCGATGCAACGTCCCGTGCCAGAAGGAAGCGCTGGCGTTCATAGTTGTTTTGCGCTTCGTTGAGCTGCGACCGGGCCGCCGCAACGGCTGCTTCCGCCGACCGCAACGCGTTTAATTCGTTGTGCGGCTCAAGCTTGGCCACGATCTGCCCTGGCTCGAGCATGTCGCCGACATTGGGGCCGCGTTCGATCATACGACCACCGATACGAAACGACAGCCGGGTTTCGTTCTCGGCCTCGATGCGGCCGGTATAGCTGACGGTTTCCCCGATGTCGTGCTTGACGGCCGTCACGGTGCGCACCGGCCGTACTTCGGCCTTCGGCGTTTCGTCCTGGCGCTGGCACGACGATAGCAGGATCGCGACCGTAATCGACGCTATCGCGGTCCAAGCCCCTCGACTTTCGAGTTCCATGCAGTGCTCACAAAATGCCGCCGACTGATGGTCTGCACAACAACCGGTCGAGAGCGGAGGGCGGGCTTAATGCAGTTTGTGACGACATTAGTGTCCTTCCCCGTTGTGTCGTTACTGACTATGAGCATTGCCGCAAAGAACACCGTGGCAATCGCGGCGACGTCAGGAGAGGGAGAAGATACCGCTCTTGGCATTCGAAACGACTAATCTTTAGGTATTATTATTATATTCTAGAGTTCAGGCGCGCTTTGTAATCTTGCCAGATAGGATCTGGGCTCAGCGCGTAGTTGGTTGTCTGATTGCTGGCGCGGGCATGACAATCTTGACACAGATCTTGAGAGCCAGACAGGAGCACAGCGCTGCTGGATTGGGCGGCTAACGACCCGGCCATATCTGACGAAGGCCATCGCTCGCCACGTATAAGACCAAGAAGTAGTACAGAATGTAGAGATTGTATGTCTGGCCGTCGCCGGTATAGAGCAGTCGCGTGCGGCCAGCGAGCGCGCCGACAGCGCCTCCGAGCCCCGCCCAGAATTCGTTTGCCCACGGCGGGGTTAACAACGTGAAGACGCGCCTGCACGTCTCGTAGACGCCGGCCGGAGAGCGGCCGCGGACCTGTGGCCAGCCGGCCGTTCTCAGCAGCCAGAAGAGCCCGAACAAGACCGCCGCGGCAGCAACCGCGAACACCATCGTCGGCACAGGGTTCCAGTAGCCGTAGATCAATTCGAGCGACATGCCCTGCCACACCAGGGTCGATGCGAACTGGGGATCGATCGCCCTAGAGATCGGCTCGATTAAGAGCTTGGGAAAGAAAGACATCACGACGATGCCTGCGATCAAGAGATACTGCGGGACCAGCAGGGCGATCGGCGCATCGGCGATCCTGTCGTATCCGGCCTTGCGCGGGCCGAGAAAGATCGCCTGGATGAAGCGTGCCATGTAGAGGAAGCCTACGAAGGTTGCCAGAAGCGTCATGATCGCGGGCCCGTACCAGCCCTTCTCGATCATCGCGCTCAGGAGGAGCCACTTGGCGCCGAAGCCCGCGAGCGGCGGCAGGCCTGACATGGCCACGATCGCGATGGTCGCTGCAGCGAACGTGAGCGGCATGACCGGCGCGAGTCCACCTAGATCGGCCAACAGGCGCCGGCCTGTGCGCAGAATGAGCGCCGCGGCGGTGAGGAATAGGATGCCCTTCACCATCAGATGATTGGCGATGAGATAGAGCGCGGTGACCCAGCCGAGATGGCTCATCAGCGCGATTGCCGCCATGATGTAGCCGAGCTGGCTCATGCTCGAATAGGCCAGCATGCGCTTTATGTCGTCCTGGCGCACCGCCAGCACGGCCCCCGCGAGCGTGGTTAGCATGCCGATCCATCCGAGGACATGTGCGAGATTGAGCGTGACCTCCGAACGGATGGCGAGATAGGTCCCGACCAGCAGGCCGAACATCGATGCCTTGCTGACGACCGCCGAGAGTAGCGCGGACACATCATCGTCAGCTTCCGCATAGGCGTCTGGCAGCCAGACATGGACGCCGACGGCCCCCGCCTTGATCAGGAGCCCGATTGCCAGGAGCAGAAAGACTGGGACGTTCTCTGGTCCCGCCGCGCGCAGCGTCGCGAGCGCCGTGCTGCTGGCTGCCGCATCCATCAATGCGAATCCGGCGAGCAAGAAGAACGCAGCCGCCAGCGAGAACAGCAGGTAGCGCAACGCATGAATCGCGGCCTCGCGCCGCCGCAAGATAAGAAAGTAGGACGATAGGGTGATCAGCTCCCAGATGAAAAAGAACTCGAGGCTGGTCGAGGCCCGCGGCAGGGCCGCCAGCGATAGCAGCATGATGGCGAGCAGCGGGCAAAAGCCTGGCCTGCGGTCGCGCCGCTCGAGACAGGCGATCGACACGACCAAGCCGCCCGCGAGCAGCAGAACCGCGAACAGGAGGTTGATGCCTGACAGGTCGCGGATGAGCCACAGGCCGCCAACCAACACCGCCGCGAGAGCGATCATGCCGTTCACCCGCGCGTCCAGCCGCTCGAGCGGGTAAAGTGCGAGGCCCGCGGCAAGCGGCACTAACACCCACGGTGAGGTGATGCCCGCGAGGATCGCCGTCAGGTAACCGCACCCAACCAGCAGCACGGCCATCGCGAACACGGGCAGCAGCTCAATCCCGTTGCGCGGCGACTCGTCGGCATTGGCGGGCGAATGGACGATCCGACCGAACCAGCGGAATAGATAGGTCGCTTCGAGCAGCGAGCCGGTGAGCACGATCACGATCCAGACATAGCGCTGGCCCGCTGCCAGGCTCAGGACCAGTTGCCACTTCGCCCAGAAGCCCGGGAACGGTGGCAATCCGGAGATCGCAGCCAAGAGAATGCCAAACAGGAGGATTGCGCCGGGTTGTCCAGAGAGTGACGACCAGTCGAGCAGACGCTTTCCGCCGACATGGCCCGCCAGCCAGAACAGCCCGACCTTGGCGAACAGGTGATTGACGAACAGGCCGCCGACCACGAGGTAAAGAACGGAGCCTTCGGCTTGAAGCTCTTGCAGAAGACACGCAGCGAGTGTCATGAGGCCCATCTGGGCGATCGACGAATAGCCGAGCAGTCGTTGTGCTCTGGTCTGCCGCAGCCCGATCAGGTTCGAAAACAGGAACGTGACCGCGCTCAGCGCGGCAATGAGCTCAAGCTGGCTGTCGAACAGCGGCAACAGCTTCAGCAGCGCAAAGAACACGCCGGCCGAAACGCCTCCCGAAATGAGCGCCGCGACGTCACCACGGGCGGTCTCGTATACATCCAGACCCCATCCGTTTGCGGGAAACGGTTTGAGCTCGAGCAGCAGGCAGGCGAGCAGAAACATCAGGGCAGCGAATCCGATGGGCCCGGCGACGGTCTCTCGCCCGGCAATCAGATCGTCGATGTTGAGAATCCCGCTCGCCGCATAGAGCAGTATCGTGCCAATCAGGAAGAAGGTCGACGCCAGGACCGTCGCCATCAGGTATTTGAAAGCCGCCGACAGCGCAGCAGGCGTATCCTGCAGGCTGAGCAGCCCGTAGGTAGCGATCGAGACCATCTCCAAGAACACGAACAGATTGAACAAGTCGCGGGTCATCACCATGCCCTGGATGCCCATGACCAGCAGGAGGTAGAGCAACATGGTGCCGTACTTTTTGTGCGTGAACGCGCCGGCGCCGAGCAGCGCGACCAGGTTGATGCATAACGCAAAGACCGCCTCGAGGAGGCCCATCCGCAGATTGATGGCATAGGGCGGGTTCGCGCCGCCGGTTAGGATGTCGATTGGCGCCGCGCCTTGCACAAGCCGCCACAGCGAGACGCCCGAAATCAGCGTCATCGCGGCCAGCGCGAGCACGAACGCCGCGGCGAGCCACCTGCGCCCCAGACGATCGACCAGCGGGATTAGGAAGGCGCCGCCGAGGCCGACGATGAAGATGTTGAGCGGATTAAGGGCGCTGCTTACCATTTCGACTCGGTGAAGGCGTCGATCGAGAGCGTCTTTTTGGAGTCGTAGAGCCGGATCGCATAGGCCAGCATGATCGCCGTGACGGCAAGCCCGATCACAATCGCGGTCACGACCAGCGCCGACGGGATCGGGTCGACGGCTCGCGCCGGTGCTTCGGCCACGTTCAAGGCGCGATCCATGATCGGCGCCGTGCCGTTCGCGACATAGCCGATCGCCACGATGAAGATATGCGTGCCCGTGCCCATCAGCGAGAAGCCGATGACGATCCGCAGGATGTTGCGATGTGTCAACATGCCCCAGACCCCGATCAGGATCAGCGCGAGGCCGGTGGAAAGAACAACGGTAGAGATCATTGGCTGCCTCTTTCAGTGGAGAGCTCAGGCCGGAACCGGTCGATGATGACGCTGAGTTCGCAGCCGACCTTGATGCCCAGCAGGATCGAGAGCACCGGAATCGCGCCCGCACTGAAGAACGCGCCGAACTGACCAACCGGCAGCACCCGATTGTCCAGGAATCCGCCGGCGACGATCATTCCGGCGACGCCGACGAGAACGAAGAGCACGCCCGCGACCGACTCGGTGTAGCTGAGAAAGTCGAGATCGAGTCGCCGGTGCGGGTCGGCGAGCAGCAGGAGGATCACGCTCGACGCGATCACCGCTCCACCCTGGAATCCTCCGCCCGCTGACAAGTGGCCGTTCATGATGATATAGGCCGCAAAGATCGCGATCAGCGGCACGAGCATCTGCGCGCCGGTCTGCACGATCTCGCTGGCCGGCCGAGGCGGCTCCGGCGCCTTCCCAGGTGAGCTTTCGTTGCGCCATCCGCGCGCGCTCAGCACCAAGCCGACGCCTGCCGCGACCATGAACAGCACCG
>Ga0207723_100060_pt1 | contig 14066 bp, 7 predicted proteins | sample LuqExpMetageno27_FD_187785 | JGI IMG/M metagenome (GOLD analysis project Ga0207723, IMG submission 187785) | Tropical forest soil microbial communities from Luquillo Experimental Forest, Puerto Rico - Sample 27 (SPAdes) | ecosystem: Environmental > Terrestrial > Soil > Tropical forest ...
AAAAATAGCCGCGTGGTTAACATCGCCCGAAAACGCATCGATAGTTGCCGACCGGATTGTCACAGTCTTGAAGCGTTTGCTCGCCGCTGGCGACAGCGCGCAGAGCGAATTCATCCAGCAGACTGTCGGCGAACAGTTGCGAAGGCTGGATCTGGCGCCGCTGCTGGCTCGCCTGATCGACGTTCTTACAACTAGCAAAGAGAGTGACGTTTTGTTTGAAAAGGTAGCGCAAACGATTGAGAACTGGATCGCGACACATAGAACTCAAATCGATGAAATGGTGGCGCAACATAGTCGCTGGTGGATTCCCAAAACCATCGATCGACGTATCGCAGCTGAGGCCGTAGACGGCACAATCGATCTATTGCACCGCTTACGACAACGCGACAACGACGCTCGCAATCAGTTTCGAGCAGCAGTTGCGAAACTAACCGACGATTTGATGAGGTCACCCGAACAGAGTGAAAAAATCCAACGTCTCAAAAACCTGCTATTTGATGATCCGGAGGTGAGGGCCTGGATCGCATCCGTCTGGGGTGGGCTTTCGGAGCGGATGATGCAAGAATTGTCTGACCCGCGGTCGAGCGTCCGCTCGGCGCTCCATTCCAAAATAATCGCTCTAGGTCATTCGATGCGGGAAGATGCATCTATCCGCACCCTGATCGAAAACCTTATCGAGGGCTTCGCATCACAATTGATCCAATACCGTGGCGAGATCGGATCGCTAATCGCCGAGGTCGTAAAAAACTGGGACGCGCGGACTGTATCGGACCGCCTCGAATTGGTCCTCGGCAGCGACCTTCAGTACATCCGCATAAACGGCACGATCGTCGGGGCACTCGTCGGTTGTGCGATTTATTTGCTGTCGACGAATGCAGGGATGTATGCGCTACGGGTGCAGGATTGGTTCCGATAACCTGGTTTATCGGCAGTAATGCTTTGAAGCATCTCGCAGCGATGCGACGGGCGTATGGACCAAAATTTTCCTGCAAAGCCCGGCGCAGAATTCGTGACAGAAATTGCCGATAACTGCGTCGGCTACTCCAATCATGCTGCGTGAGGCAGTCTGCTTACCGCGCCGGCACATGAGGGGCAGCCGACACGACAGGCATTACCAGATAATCAGCAAAACGGCGCCGCAAACCTAATACAACCTGATCCATGCGGGGACGGACAAGCTCTGCCATTTTTTGCAGGAGCACCGGACGTAGGATCACGTGGGCCGGTCCTTTGTTGGACCAAACCATTGGCTGTCGGATTTCGATTCTTTGATCTCTCGCCCGTTAAGGTTGCTCCTAGGAACTCCGCTGAGAGAGCTTTCGCAGCAGTTCTCTACTATGCACCGATCGCCTGTTCGCTAGTTCCCTACGTCACGCTGACGGAGGTGGTGTAGTTTCGAGGTGCGAAAGATCAATTTACGGAAGGGCCAACAGAGCTCGCCGGATACCTCAAGCTCAATCCCAGGGGTGCAACGCACACATGCCGGATCGAATTGCTTGATGTGTTTGCGGCATACCTATATGGGAACACATAGACTGCAAAGCCAGCCTTAATAGTCCCCGCTTCTCAAGTTTCCTCGCAATATCATCGATTTCCGAGGTCGCGAGGTTCATTTGAACAGGCCATTCGCAAGCTTCCTACCAAAGATATCCACGGCTCCACCATGGGCCAACGAAGAAGCAATCCGTGAAGAGCTTTTCAGCGTCGAGCGCCTTGAACAACACGCCGAGAGCTTGGCTGCTGCTCAGTCCGTCAGTTCGCAACCGGAGAGAGGGCGGCCTCTAGCAAAGCGGGTTCGCGACAACGATGAAGCCCTTCTCGGCGCCTATCATGTTATCGCAGCCGCCATCAAGGATAAGCGGCCCATTACCCCAGCGGCCGAATGGCTGGTCGATAATTTTCATCTTGCGGAAGATCAGATTCGCGAGATCCAAACCGATCTTCCACCGAGCTATTACCGTCAACTGCCCAAGCTGGCGGAAGGTCCGTTTAAAGGATACCCGCGCATCTTCGAAGTGGCTTGGGCCTTTGTTGCGCATACGGACAGCCGTTTTGAAGCGGAGATGCTTCGACGCTTCGTGTTGGCCTATCAGCGAGTTCAGCCGCTGACAATCGGCGAGCTATGGGCTCTCGCAATCACGATTCGTGTTGTGCTGGTTGAGAATCTGCGGCGGTTGGCCGATCTCATCGTGGGCAGCCAAGTATCGCGTGACGCTGCCGACGCTTTGGCCGAGCGTCTACTTGGTACAGGGATAAGGTCTCCCGAGGTGGCCGCCGCGGCTCTGCGAGAGTTTGCACATTCATCGCTCACGAGATCTTTTGCGGTTCAGCTCGTCCACCGATTGCGCGATGAAGATCCGGCGACGACACCGGCGCTTCTGTGGCTGGACGAGCGGCTGAGTTCGCAGGGCACCAACGCCAATGAGATCGTGCGCGAAGAGCACCGGCGGCAAGGCGCGGCCAACGTCACTGTGCGCAACATCGTCACTAGCATGCGGCTCATATCCGAACTCGATTGGGCGGATTTCTTCGAATGCGTCAGTCTGGTCGACGAGGAGTTACGGGCCGGCAGCGACGTCGCCGACATGGATTTCCCAACGCGCGATCGGTATCGCCGCGCTATTGAGGACCTTGCGCGCGGGTCGGCTCGGTCGGAAATTGATATCGCCCGTGAAGCAATCCTAATTGCAAAACGTGCCGACGCTGATCAGCAAACCGGAACGGCTGAGCCAGATCCGCGCCGGCGCGATCCCGGTTATTACTTGATCGGGCAAGGACGGCGGGCGTTCGAACAGAAACTTGGCTTTCGGGCTCCGATGCGGGATTGGCTGGTGCGCGCGAATGCGGCGGTGGGAATATCAGGCTATCTCGTAACTATTGTGGTCGTTGCCGGGCTGCTTCTGGTGCTGGCACTACTAGCAGTCAGTTTGGCCGGCGCCGATGGATCGTTTTTCCTGCCGCTTGCGTTCCTGGGCCTCTTTATTTCGGTAGACGCGGCGATTACCCTGGTGAACCGCGCGGTCACAGATCGGTTTGGCCCTGCGGTGCTCCCCGGGCTGGAGCTGCGCGATGGTGTTTCGAGTGAGTTACGCACCATCGTCGTCGTGCCGACGCTACTCACGAGCAGCGCGGCAATCAACGAACTCATCGAGCGGTTGGAAATCCATTATCTCGCCAGCCCGGATGGCGATATACAGTTTGCGTTGCTATCGGATTGGACCGACTCAGCCACCGAGAACGCAGCAGACGACGATGAGCTTTTGGGCGCGGCGATAGAGGGAATTGTTCGTCTCAACAAACAATACGGACCAGCACCTCACGGGCCCCGCTTTTTCTTGTTCCATCGCCGGCGGCTCTGGAATGAGGGTCAGGGCAAGTGGATCGGATGGGAACGCAAGCGCGGAAAGCTGCATGAGCTAAATCGGCTGCTGCGCGGCGCCACGGACACCACGTTCTTGGCGGTGGGCGGTGGCCTACCGCTGGTGCCGCCGGGTGTTCGTTACGTCATTACCCTGGACACGGACACACGGCTGCCGATTGGAGCCGCCAAACGCCTGATCGGGAAAATGGCGCATCCACTCAATCGACCCAAGCTTGATCCCGTGTGTCGCCGTGTGGTCGAGGGCTATGGCGTGTTGCAGCCGCGCGTGACGCCATCACTTCCCACAGCGCGCGATGGCTCGTTGTATCAACGCGTGTTCTCGAGCCAAACCGGCATCGACCCATACGCGGCAGCTGTGTCCGACGTTTATCAGGACCTGTTCGAGGAGGGCTCTTATAGCGGCAAGGGCATTTACGAGGTGGATAGCTTCGAGGCTGCGCTCGCTGGCCGGATTGCGGAAAGCTCGGTCCTCAGCCACGATCTGCTGGAGGGTATTTTTGCCCGCGCCGGGCTGGTCTCCGACGTCGAAGTCTTTGAGGATTTTCCGTCGCGTTACGACGTTGCCGCATCCCGCCAGCACCGATGGGCGCGCGGCGACTGGCAGTTGCTGTCTTGGATCATCGGAAACAAGTCGGCGAGCGGCGGTGGCGTCGGCCAAGACGACATTCCACCACTTGGGCGCTGGAAACTCGTAGACAACCTTCGCCGTACTTTGTCGGCGCTGGCAAGTCTCCTTGCGCTCGTGATCGGATGGTTCCTGCTGCCGCCAGTCGCCGCATTGCTCTGGAGTGGCTTCGCTCTGCTTCCATTTCTGCTGAGTGCGTTCCTGCCTCTCGTTGCACGCGTGATTCCGCGCCGTTCCAGGATAACGACCGGCAGCCACTTCCGCGCACTTCGCCTGGATTTCAGAATCGCCTTGTTGCAGTTCGGCCTGCAAGTGGCACTGCTCGCACACCAGGCCTGGCTGATGGCCGACGCAATTGTCCGGACGTTGTCGAGGCTTTATCTGCGGCGGGCATTGCTGGAGTGGGTGACCGCCGCGGCGGCGAGTTCCGATCGGGAACTCGGACTGGTCGGCTTCTATCGGCGAATGGCCGGCGTCGTCGCATTGTCTGTTTGCGCGGCCGTTGCCATTGCTTACGCCGGTATTCAGTCTTGGTTGATCGCGGCTCCGTTGGTCGGCGCCTGGATGCTGTCGCCGGCCATCGCATGGTGGGTGAGCCGGTCGCCACGCCCCGACCGGAGCTCGCCGTCGGACGTGGAGACGGAAAGCTTGCGCCTTACGGCGCGGCGCACCTGGCACTTCTTTGAAACATTCGTGACGGCGGAAGATCACATGCTTCCGCCCGACAACTTTCAGGAGGATCCCCGGCCTGTTCTGGCCCACCGCACCTCGCCGACAAATCTAGGCCTCCACCTTCTTTCGATTCTTGCCGCGCGAGATTTCGGTTGGCTCGGGCTCACCTCCGCCGTCGATCGATTAGAAGCGACGCTTGGTACAATGACCAAGCTTGAGCGATTCCGCGGCCATTTCTTTAATTGGTATGACACGCATGACCTTTATCCGCTCGATCCAAAATACATATCGTCGGTCGATAGCGGGAATCTTGCTGGGCATCTGATTGTCCTGCGGGGCGCCTTCCGGGAAATGCTGGCGGCGCCTTTGATCGGTCCGGAGTCGTTTGCCGGGATCGCGGACGCGGTGAAACTCGCGCGAGACTCTCTGAACGCTCTGAACAGCGATCGCAGAATTTTGGAGAAAACCCGGAAGCCGCTTCAAATCGCGCTCGATTCACTCGCGGAATCGTTGAAATTGCCTGCGCAATCGCCGGCGGATTTTTCCGTCCGACTGTCGAACCTGAAACGACTGTTCGAGACGCTTCCAGACCTCGCCCGAGCGCTTTTCGAGAATAGATATAGTGACATAGGTGGCTTCGCCGATGTGGTGATTTGGGCAGAAGCCATTGTTTCATCTGTCCAGGACCATCAGCGCGACGTCGATGGTTTGCTGGCGTGGATTCATCTCACCGCTGGCGAGGCTTCATCCGGCGCGCTGACTTTGGCTGATCTGCCGGGTCACTGTGAGGCATTGATTGAAGATCTGATTCAGCACAAAGCGGATCAACCATCATGCGGCACTAACAAAGATGTCGCGCAAAATGACCGCTGCATTGCGGCATTGAAGCAAGCGGCGGTTACGGCCCAAGCTCTCATGCGACGAATTGAAAGGCTCGATAAGGTTGCCGGGCAACTCTTTGACGAGATGCAATTCGGTTTTCTTTTGGATCCAGCCAGGCAGTTGCTCTCGATCGGTTATCAGTCTGCCGAAGGCGCACTCGATCCGAGCTGTTACGATCTGCTGGCGTCCGAGGCGCGTCTGGCGAGCTTCATCGCGATCGCGAAAGGCGACATCGCGCCGACACATTGGTTCAAACTCGGGCGTGCGGTGACCCCGATCGACCGCGGTTCGGCTCTGATCTCATGGTCGGGGTCGATGTTCGAATACCTGATGCCGGAACTAGTAATGCGCGAGCCCGAAGGGAGCCTTTTGCATCAAACCGCCCGGTTGATCGTGAGCCGACAGATCGAGTATGGCGCTCAGCTAGGGGTTCCATGGGGGATTTCGGAGTCCGCGTACAATTTCCGCGATGTCGAGCTCACCTATCAATATTCCAATTTTGGTGTCCCCGGACTTGGATTGAAACGCGGGCTCAGCGAGAACATTGTCGTCGCACCCTATGCGACGGCGCTCGCTTCCATGATCGAACCGGCAGCCGCGGTGCGAAATTTCTCCCGTCTGGCCGACATGGGTGGGTGTGGCCGTTACGGCTGGTATGAGGCCCTGGACTATACGCCGGGCCGTATCCCAGAGGGCAAAAGTGTTGCCATCGTGCGTGCCTATATGGCGCACCATCAAGGGATGAGCTTGGTCGCCATCGCAAACACGCTCTGCGGAGGGAAGATGCGAACGCGCTTTCATGCCAATCCGATCGTCCAGGCGACCGAGCTTTTGCTGCAGGAACGGCCGCCGCGCGATGTTGCCGTCAAATGGGTGCGCGCCGAAGAAGTAAGTCAGACAGCGCAGATCCGCGAGCTGGTGCCCCCTAGGTTGCGCCGCTTCCGCTCGCCGCACGATCGGGTCCCGCGCAGCCATCTTCTGTCGAACGGCCACTACGCCGTCATGATCACCGCCGCCGGATCGGGGTACAGCCGCTGGCGCAATCTCGCCGTATCGCGTTGGCGCGAAGACGTCACCTGCGATCCTTGGGGGTCGTATGTTTATCTGCGAGATGTCGAAAGCAGCTCTGTTTGGTCCGCGGGCTTTCAGCCCAGCGGCGCCAGGCCGGACAATTATGAAGTGGCGTTTTCGGAGGACCGCGCCGAAATTACAAGGCGTGATGGGACCCTTACGACGACTCTCGATGTCGTCGTATCGCCGGAGGATGACGGGGAGGTCAGACGCGTATCGATTTCAAATCTTGGGGCGCGCTCGCGCGAGATCGAGGTAACGTCTTATTCGGAGGTTGTCTTAACGCCATCGAACGACGATGCGGCGCATCCCGTATTTTCAAAGCTATTTGTACAGACCGAGTTGGTGCCTGAACTAGGTGCGCTTCTGGCTACCCGTCGAAGACGATCACCGGACGAACCGGAAGTATGGGCCGCCCACCTGGCTGTCTTGGAAGGCGAGGCCGCCGGAGAGCCGCAATTCGAGACCGACCGCGCGCGCTTCCTCGGACGAGGCAACGGCGTGTCTTCGCCGATTTCCATCAGCTACGGCCGGCCTCTTTCAAACACGGTCGGGACGGTCCTCGATCCGGTCTTTAGCATCCGCCGGCGCGTTCGCATCCCGCCGGGCGCGACCGTGTGTGTGTCATTTTGGACGCTGCTCGCTCGTTCGCGCGATGAGGTAATCGGCCTCGCCGACAAGCACCACGACGTTTCGGCATTTGAACGTGCCGCCACCTTGGCCTGGACCCAGGCTCAGGTGCAACTCCATCATCTCGGAATCACATCGGACGAGGCGCATCTCTTCCAGCGCCTGGCCAATCGCGTCATCTACTCCGATCCGACGCTGCGGCCATCGCCTGAAATCCTCAAGCGCAACGATCTTGGACCATCGGCGCTTTGGGCGCACGGGATCTCCGGCGACTTGCCGATCGTGCTATGCAGGATCGACGAGGCCGAACACCTAGAGACCGTACGCCAACTGATCCGCGCCCATTCCTACTGGCGGATGAAGCAGCTCGCAGTGGATCTGGTGATCGTCAACGAGAGAAGCACGTCTTATATTCAGGATCTGCAATCCGCTCTGGAGTCGGTTGTCCGTGTAAGCCTGTCGCGATCGCCATCTGAGAAAGACGGAGCCCCAGGGGCCGTGTTTCTGCTGCGCGCCGACCTATTGTCCGTCGAGGTGCGAACCCTCCTTCAGACAGCAGCGCGCGTTGTGATCGTGAGCCGGCGCGGCGGTCTCGCGGAGCAAGTTAAACGTCTACCAGAAATCGCACCTGCGGTTGAACCGCCGCGTCCAAAACCTCGGAGCGCGAGCCCGGCTGATTTCGTCGCACCGCCACAGCTCGAATTCTTCAACGGCATTGGCGGATTCGATCAGGATGGACGGGAATACGTCACCATCCTCGACGGGGAGCAATTGACGCCCGCACCGTGGATAAACGTCATCGCCAATCCCTCGTTCGGCTTCCAAGTGTCAGCTGATGGCAGCGGTTGCACATGGTCAGTCAATAGCCGCGAGAACCAGCTTACGCCTCGGTCGAACGACCCCGTCAGCGACAGCCCTGGTGAAGTGATTTATGTACGCGACCAGGATAATGGAGATGTCTGGACGGCGACCGCTCTTCCCATTCGCAAAGATGCGTCCCGATACATTGCCAGACACGGCCAGGGCTATAGTCGGTTCGAGCACGTATCGCATGGGATTGCCCTCGATCTCCTGCAATACGTGGCCCTCGACGATCCCATCAAGATTTCCAGACTGAAAATCAAGAACATGTCAGGCCGCCCTCGGCGGCTATCGATAACGGCCTATGTGGAGTGGGTGCTGGGACCTTCGCGCACCACCTGTGCACCCTATGTGGTCACGGAGATCGATCCCAAAACCGGTGTGTTGGTCGCGCGAAATCCGTGGCGCATGGAGTTCGGCTCCCGTGTCGCTTTTGCCGATTTGGCTGGCCGGCAAAGTTCGTGTTCCGGCGATCGCACGGAGTTCATAGGCCGGAACGGCACTTTCGTTTTGCCAGCCGCACTCGCAAATCGGAATCCGCTGTCCAACCGGGTCGGCGCGGGCCTCGATCCGTGTGGCGTTTTGCAAACCACCGTAGAGATTCCGGCAAACGATGAAGCCGAAATTACATTTTTGTTGGGCGAGGCGGCGAGCGCTTCGAAAGCCCTGTCGCTAGTCGAACGATATCGCGCAGTTGATCTTGACGAGGTCTTAGGCGACGTCGTGAAGTTCTGGAACCAGACGCTGACTGCGGTCCAGGTGCGGACGCCCGATCGCGCGATGGATATTTTGCTGAACCGGTGGTTACTGTATCAAACGATCGTTTGTCGATTATGGGCTCGATCGGGCTTTTACCAGGCCAGCGGCGCTTATGGCTTCCGCGATCAACTGCAAGATGGAATGGCACTCTGTTTGTCGCTGCCGGGACTAACGCGTGAGCATCTCGTCAGATCGGCCGCGCGACAGTTTACCGAGGGCGATGTCCAACATTGGTGGTTACCCTCCTCAGGCAAGGGCATTCGCACGCGCGTTTCCGATGACATGCTCTGGTTACCCTACGCTACGGCACAATATGTAACGGCGACTGGTGATCTGACTGTCCTCGACGAGCAGATAGCATTTCTCGATGGGATGACTCTTGCGCCGAACGAGCAGGATGCCTTTTTTCAGCCCATGCCCTCGGATGAGAGAGCTACTCTTTTCGAACACTGCGCTCGATCTCTCGACAGCAGCCTTGCGCTTGGACGGCACGGGCTACCGCTGATCGGCGGGGGCGACTGGAACGACGGATTGAACCGGGTCGGCGCCGGAGGACAGGGCGAAAGCATATGGCTTGGTTGGTTTCTTCACGCCACCATCGCAAGTTTCGTCGCGCTTGCGGACCAACGGGGGCAACATGATCGTGCAGCATCCTGGCGGCAGCATGCAACTTCGCTGCGCGATGCCCTTGAGCGAGAAGGTTGGGACGGCGAATGGTATCGCCGTGGCTATTTTGACGATGGAACGCCGCTTGGGTCTGCACCGAGCAGCGAGTGCCGCATCGACTCGATTGCTCAGTCCTGGGGCGTGATCTCCGGCGCGGCAGATCTGGCACACGCCGCTCGCGCCATGGTGGCGGTCGACGAAAATCTCATCTTGCGTGGTGACAAACTTGCTCTGCTTTTTACGCCGCCCTTCGATCAACTCACACCAGACCCCGGTTACATCAAGGGCTATCCCCCGGGAATCCGCGAGAATGGCGGACAATATACTCACGCTGCTATCTGGTTGGTGCAAGCATTTGCCAAACTTGGCGATGGAGACAAGGCAGCGGATTTGCTTTCGTTCCTCAATCCTATCAACCTCGCGCGCACCTGGGCCGCCGCTCAACGCTATAAGGTCGAACCGTATGTGGTGTGTGCGGATGTCTACTCCGTTCCGCCGCACGTGGGACGGGGCGGCTGGACATGGTACACGGGCTCGTCCGGATGGATGTATCGGGCAGGTATCGAGTCGATTTTGGGCCTCACTGTGGAGGGCAGCACTTTGCGGGTTGATCCTTGCGTGCCCAAAACATGGCGCGATTTTGAAATTGTATTTCACTACCGCACGACGCGGTACGAGGTGTTAGTCGACAATCACGCCGGAGTTTGCCGCGGTATTGCGCGCATAGGACTGGATGAGCAAACACTGCCTCACGGTTCTACCCACATCCCGCTGATGGATGATGGCGAAACCCACCATATCCGAGTGATACTCGGATAGCCTACCTGCATCGCGGTCGACCGTGATCAGCGCCTATCGGCGATTGGAGCGCGGAGAACATATTCGTTCGCTAGGCGGCCTTGGGGTCTGGGATACTACGGTCATGGCTCACCGCATACGACTGCTCACGGCCGCACTTCGCGCAGACGAATGTCTCGCAATCCAATTCAAGTGCACGGTTGGCGCAATCAATCTGCTTGAGTCGCAGCTCTCCAGCACACAGATCGCAACGCGACGAGGGCGGCGGCTGGACGAGGGGACGCATATGATTTCCTTTCGCCCGACATGCTTCGGAGCGAGGAGACCGGGCGCTCAAAAGGGTCCGGATTGAAAGGTCGGATTGAAGGGCCGGCCGCTTTGCGCTGGCGTTTCGGTCGCGACAACAGTGCGCCTTAATCGGGCAAGAGTCGATCCGCAGCGGACATGGCCCGGAAACGTTTCGACAGGCGCGCGCTGGTCATCTCGGGCGCGTCGAGCGCCGAATCATAGGCGCTCTCACGGCGTGCCGGACGGCGGTGCTTGGCGGCCATGTCGAGCAATGCGACGACTGCGGCGCAATGCGTATCGCCTACAACGGCTGCCGGTCAACGCTAGCGGTTTTCCCTGCCGTTTGGAGCCGGTCCTGTTCGACAAGGCGCGCCTAGCCCAGTCGTGCCGCTAAGGAAACCTGAAGAATACGCGAATGCAATCGCGGTTGGAGAAGGCTGCACGGGAAAATCCCAATCTCAGCGTGAACTACGAAGTCCAAGCAAAGATTATTCGAGAGAAGACCGCGCGATTGAAGGCTCTCCGGTTGGCTAAAGAAGCGGCCGAGAAGAAAAACTCGGGCGCTTAAACTTTCCGCCTCAACTATGCGTACGCGCGAAACTCAGCCCCGCCACTTGCGTGCGCGGGGAGCATAGATGACCTCGCTTGGTTGGCAATGGATTTGCCGTGTCACTACTGGCGGTCAAGGGACCGACTCGAGCGATCGAAGATTCGGTCGATCTTGGTCGCCATGATGAAATCGTTCTCGTGCAGTCCCTTGATCTTCTTAGTGCTCAAGGAGATGGTCGCGTAACCCCAGCCGAAACTGATGTCGGGGTCGTCCAATCTCGCAATAGAGCACGCGGATGAGCTGCGCGCGCCTGGGAATGCTGATGCCGAGTAGTTTCTCGGCTGCCAGGCAGAATGCATGTTCCTGGTTCATCGGCGCGACGTAGTCGAGCCGGTCGAAGTAGGGCAGCGCCTGCAGGTTACGTTTTGTGTTCGATCAGCTTTTCGGTACCGCGATGAAGTAGTCCGATATGGGGATCGACGCGCTGAACGACCTCAACCGTCGAGCTCGAGCACGAGGCGCAGAACTCCGTGGCCGCCGGGTGCTGGGGCCCGAAATTGATGGTGAAATTGCGGACAGTAGCTTCGGCCATAGCGGACGCTTCAATCTCCCTCACCGGGATTTGGCGAGAAGTATTGAAGTTTGTCCGTCTTGCCCTCCCACTCCTTAGAGTCAGCCGGGGGAGCCTTTTTGACCGTAATATTCGGCCAAGTTTTCGCATAGTCTGCGTTAAGCTTCAGCCACTTCTCCGCGCCCGGTTCGGTATCCGGCTTGATCGCCTCGACCGGGCATTCCGGCTCGCACACGCCGCAATCGATGCATTCGTCCGGATGGATGACGAGCATGTTCTCACCCTCGTAGAAACAATCGACGGGGCAGACCTCTACGCAGTCCATCAGTTTGCACTTGATGCAACTCTCGTTGACGATGTAGGTCAATTAATTGACCTTCCAGCAGATCGCGGTGCTCAAATCATTCACGATGTCCGCCATCGCGGTGCTCGCTCTTTGGCTGAAAGTGAACGCAGAGAAGACCTGCGTCCTCTGGCTGGATCGGAACTCCGAGCAATGCGCATTCTCTTGCTGAGGGGTTTGCGGTTGTTACGCTGCACCAAACCTCTTCACCGAGGTACGTACAGTCCTGGCAAACACCGAAGCACCGATGTGCCCCACTCGCAGCTACAGTGGTCAGCACTTGGTGCAGGGCTTCGTGCATCGCCGTTTGCTCATTCGCGTCGAGCGCGTCGACGGCGCGCACCAGAACTTCGAACGGATCACGCGCAAGTGCTTTTTTGCCCTTACTTGTTAGTCGCAGGCCGACGCTTCGCCCGTCCGTCTTGGATCGCTGGCGGACCAAGTACCCACTTGCCTCAAGTGCCTTGATGGCTTGCGATGCGGTTCCACGGGTGGTCGCTTGAAACTCGGCGAAAGCCGATGGGTTCCGGGAGAACGGATTGGCGCGGGCGAAGTAGCGGAGCGCCATCCATTGGGCGGGACTGAGTTCGCCGTCATAGCCCTCAGCTTGCACGAGCCGTCCCACCTGCAACAGGAGCTCTGCCGTTTTGCGTGCTGGCATTATCACCTCTTGGCAAATAATAGCGTTTCGAAATCAAATTGACAATAGGGCTAGCTGCTGATAATTTCGTTTCGAAACTGGTTCGGAGACGACGTCGCCAACAATGGTGGAGATCATGGGTCGGCTGGCGACCGCTGACTGGAGCGTGACGGCCGGATCCGACCTCACCGGTTACCTTTGGCAAATCCGGCGGTTCCCGATGCTGGAACCGCAAGAAGAATACATGCTGGCGCGCAGCTGGCGTGAGCACGGCGACCACGAGGCGGCGCACAAACTCGTCACCAGCCATCTCCGCCTCGTCGCTAAAATCGCCAGGGGCTATTGCGGGTACGGCCTGCCAATCTCTGATGTCATCTCGGAGGGCAATGTCGGCCTGATGCAGGCGGTCCAACGCTTCAGGCCCGAAAAGGGCTTCCGTTTCGCAACCTACGCCGTGTGGTGGATCAAGGCAGCGATACAAGCATACATCCTGCGCTCGTGGTCGCTGGTGAAGATGGGCACCACCGCCAACCAGCAGAAGCTGTTCTTCAATCTGCGCAAAGCGAAGAGCAAGATCTCTGCGCTCGAGGAAGGCGATCTGCGCCCCGATCAGGTGCAAATCATCGCCAAGCGCCTCGGCGTGACCGAGCAAGATGTGGTCGACATGAACCGCCGTCTCGGCGGCGACGCTTCACTCAACGCGCCGATCCGCGGGGACAGCGATTCCGGCGAACGGCAGGACTGGCTGGTTGATGAAGGTGACAGCCAGGAGACTACGCTCGCCACGCGTGACGAATACGACTACCGCCGCAAGACGCTCGCCTCGGCGCTCTACGTGCTCAACGAGCGCGAGCGGCGTATCTTCGAGGCGCGCCGGCTCGCCGACGACCCGCTCACACTCGAGGATCTCGCTTCCGAGTTTGGCGTCTCGCGCGAGCGCGTCCGTCAGATCGAGGTGAGTTCGTTCGAGAAGGTGCAGAAGGCGGTGAAGAAACTGCGTCGCTACGAGACATCGGCGCGAACTGAGCCGTTCGCCCTTGCGTAATGTCGCAACGGCGGCAGAAATATTGGAGATCCGATGGAAATGCCGCAAACCGAATCGCAACGAAAATCTAAGAAGCTCATAACGACGATCAACGATGAGGCCGAGCGCAAACGCGGCGAAAAACTGCTGGACGAGGCTATAGAAAATACCTTCCCCTGTCCTTTCCGAAAATTCCATCCGGCTTGAGATTCGTGTCGCGAGGCAGAATCATCGCATGATTGGGGCCGATGCTCGCAGTCCTGTACTCGCTCAGCAGATTCATCGTCGATTTGTTCAAGTCGCG
>Ga0207723_100063_pt1 | contig 14025 bp, 19 predicted proteins | sample LuqExpMetageno27_FD_187785 | JGI IMG/M metagenome (GOLD analysis project Ga0207723, IMG submission 187785) | Tropical forest soil microbial communities from Luquillo Experimental Forest, Puerto Rico - Sample 27 (SPAdes) | ecosystem: Environmental > Terrestrial > Soil > Tropical forest ...
AAGAAGGACAGCGAGAAAGACTCTTCGACCAACGGACACTTGCTTCCTGCTGAAAAAAGCCAAGCAGCTGCCGGTTCAAACGTCTGCAGCTACTTGAATGAACTCCAGCGTCACCAATAGCCATCACGATTTGCACAATTATGACGCCCCCTGCCAAGGCCCGTCAAATCGAAATAACTTGCCCGTGCAGCCATGCCGCTGTCGCGCCGCCGAACGGCCCGAAACAAGCCGTGGCCGTGAGCTGGTGTTCCTCGGCGGTGCGGCTGGTCGCTACTCGGTATCGGAATTTTGGCTTGAGCCTCGCACTCGGGTACCGGGGGTGAGCTTGCTGCGCACGTGCGGCAAGCGGCCACGCCGCTGCGCCACCAGCGAAGGCGATGAACTCACGTCGCTTCATGTCCACCCAAGGCTCTAGACACGGCAATTAGATTTTCAGATTAGCACAACCAGCCAATGTCCGCTCAGCGTGACGATGACAAGGCCGAACGCGGCGCCACCTTCGACCTGCCGCTTCACAATGGGAGCGACGTCATACGCAACGACGAGTTTGTATCCTGTCGTATGTTCAAACTCGGGAGCCAACACGTTGATCACCGGCCTGATTGTCGTGGGCGCCAAGATGTGAATTTCGGTGGCTTCTGCCGCAGCGCTGTTGAGCAACAGCAATAACGGCCCGAGTACTACTTTAGTTCGTGCAGCTATTAGCACCGCACTCTCAGAAGTTGTGGCAAGCGCGTCACCGTTTAGGCGCGTTTCATTGACACCGCAGCATCGGAATAGTGACACATTGCCGGTGTTCCTTACACCGTGGTGAGTGATGGACCTTGCACTGTGGGGAGTTATTCCAATGACTGTTGTTCGGTTCGGCGTGCCCTTCTCGATATGCCTTGCGCTTATTGCTGCGGCGCCGGCTGCAGCGCAACAGGCCAACATGTCGTTCTTCGTGACCAGCGTGGGGATGGGCAAAGGCGCCGACCTAGGCGGGCTGGCCGGTGCCGACCGGCACTGCCAAGAACTCGCCGCATCGGTGGGTGCTGGGAGCAAGACTTGGCATGCGTACCTATCCACGCAGGGCACCGATGCCGTGAACGCACGCGATCGCATCGGCAAAGGCCCTTGGACGAACGCCAAGGGCGTGGTCATCGCCAAGGATGTCGCGGAGCTCCATGGCGTCAACAACCTCACCAAAGAGACCGCGCTCACCCAAAAGGGTGAGGTGAACAATGGTATTGGCGACAAGCCCAACAGGCATGACATTCTTACCGGCTCGCGGCCGGACGGCACCACTTTTCCGCCCGACAAAGACACGACTTGCAAAAAAAGGACGAGCAGTACGCAAGGCAGCGCTATGCTTGGCCACTCCGACCGTCATGGCTTGCGCGACGACGAGGCGTCCCGTTCGTGGAACTCCGCGCATCCATCGCGCGGGCCTGATGGTGGTTGCAGCGAGACTGATTTGCCAACGACGGGCGGCGCTGGGTTATTTTATTGCTTTGCGGTGAATTAGCCGTCCCGCTGGCGCAGGCGTCCTCCCGACCAGCACTGCGATGCGCGGATTCGACGCGGAAGGACCGACCGCCTCAGTGGTGCCGATTGCGGTTGGGGACTGGGGGGGATGGGTCTCGCAATCGGTCTAGGGCCTGCCGAGGCGGCCGGCTTGGAGAAACGCTAGAACGCGCGTGGGCAATCGCGCCAGAATACGTTGGTATAGAAAACAGGGAGGTGACCTATACTTACGTGCAATTCGGTACAGGGGGTCTGCTTTGTACAAGAGCCTATTATGGCCGCATCAGAGTCCTTCCCAGTGATCGATCGAGGAACGCTATCGGTCACGATTGGGCGGCGTTAGTCACCGGATGCAGGGAGATCAGGCATGTCAACGACAGCATCTTTCTCGAATAACGTTCGGGAAACAGACAAGGAGGCACGCGAGGCCCGCAAGCCAGCTTTTGAAACCTCCAGCGCCATCCAAACCGACTTGCAGACGCTGCGAGATGAATTCAGACGCCTCGCCGAGCAGGTCGGCGAGGTCATCACCGCCAAAGGAAGCGCGGCTTGGCAGCAGGCGCGGCCAGCCGTCGACAGCGTAGTTTCCGACGCCCAGAAAAAGGGACGCGAGGCGGCCGATGCGGTGGGTGAGGTCTCCGATAATTTCGTCGCCGCGATCGACGAATCGATCAAGAACCGGCCCTACACTACACTCGCAATTTTCGCCGGTCTCGGATTTGTCCTGGGCGCAATGTGGCGCCGTTGAAGACGCAGCGCGGATCCGTAAGCTCACATGTTCAAGAGCTTGATACGGGACATCACCCTTAAGATCCAGACCAGGAGCGGCGTAAGCCGCGCCCTCTTCGTCTGGGCCGTCGTCGTTGTGATCGCGTGCTTGACTGCATTCATCTTTCTCTGCATCGCCCTCTACGGGTGGCTGTCGCTACAATTAGGCGGAGTCATCGCCGGTTTGGTAGTCGCGGGCATCTTCATCGTGATTGCAGTGATCGGCGCAATCATCTGCGTGCTGACAACTCGGCGTGCGAGACAACGCGCGATTCTTGAACGTGCGGCACGGCCGAATTCACCATCATGGTTGCTGGATCCGAAAATTCACGCCATCGCCCTCCGGGCTGGTCGCGAGCTTGGCTGGCAACGCGTCGCGATGATTGCCTTGCTAGGCTTCATGGCAGCGCAATTGACGCGCAAACACCACGGGGATGGCCACGAAGGGGCGTCAAATAATCGGCGTCCAGATGGATAGGTTTTGTCACTTCAATTCTGTGCGCTGAGCACGACCAGTATATCCGCTTTGTGCCGATAGGCGACATCATTCGCAGAGTTGTACGCTGAAGTGCTTTAGGTGCCAGTTACAGACGGCTCGGTTCACCTTGGGAACGGCTTTGCTCGCAACTTACCTCTTGTTATTCTGGAGCAGCGATCCAAGCGTGGTTATTGCCTCGTCGATCAGCGATTCCTGATAGCGATAGTACATCTCGTCGCCCATCGGCGTCACAAGGGAGGTGGTGTAACGCCGGCAGCGGATGCGCAAGTGCAAGAGTTGCTGGAAGAGTGTCTCGGCTGCTGCGCGTTGCTTCTCTGTGTCGATCGGGCGATTGGCCGACACTTCGCGCATTTGCGTGTGTGTTACGCCGGCATCGACGAATTGCTTGAGGAGTGCCTCGAGCTTCTCGCGCGCCGCATCGATCCGCCACAGTCTAAAGCGGCTGTAGCCCCGCATACCATTAAAAAGGACCGTAATCGCCATCACCAGATAAACCCAATAGGCCGGCGACAGAATGTTGACAAGCCATGGAAAAAATAAATCGGCGAGGGCCGGCTGGCCGTTCTGGAAAAACTGAATCGCCTCAGCAGTGAGTGGCACGTCGGTCGCCGAACTCGTCGCGCTTGGCGGATTACTGCGCACGAAGCCGGGCAACTCGGCGGCAAGTAGCACGAGGAGTGCGATGCGGTCGGCGCGTCGAGCGCACGGACCGGCGACCACTAACGTCGCAAGGCGGGCAACAGGCTTATCCACGGCGGGAGTGGGACGAACCAGGTCGTAACGCCCGGCGGCGATCGTGCCAAGGCTGAGCCACGAGTAGCGGGCGATGAGTCCTTTCAAATCATCGGGCGCGACAATATCCAAGCCCTGTTGACGCATGATCGTGTGCAGAAGCTCGGCGTCTTCCTCCATCACGAAAGCGGCGAGATCGAGCTTGCCTTGAGCCACGAGTTCGGCCTGTTCGGACAGTTCGTGATATGAAAAATGGACCTCCAGCTGGCGCAGGTCCGCGTCATCGAACAGTTGGCGCATCAGATGTGCCGTTCCGGACTCTTTCGGGCCGATCCCGATCGATGCTCCACGCAAGTCGGCAAAGCTATGGAAAGCATTGCCCGACCTTGCGAGCAGCAGGAGAGATTCCGGATCCGGCAACCGGCCGAGAAGCTTCAGATTCGCAGCGGCGGGCACGGGCGTACCGTCCTGAATGAGGCCGAACATCTCCGCGCAGTGTCCCTCGCCGAGCCTCAGCCGGTTGACATTCTCGATTGATCCTTGGGTCGATACGACGGTAAGTGCGCCGTTGCCGCGCTTGGCCCGCTCGGCCAGGCGGCTTGCCAGCGCGTGATAATAGCCGCCAGGAGAACCGCTCAGAATCGAAGCGTGCAGATACCCATAGTCGCGCGCTATGCCGAAGGCCGCCGCCACTCCGGCGACCAGGGCCGCCAGGGCAATAAGGAGGGCGGCGCGAGCAAGTCCCTTGCCATACCACGTGCTGCGCGGACCTGGGTTTGGCGAATACGCTGCCGACTTCACATCCTAGCCCGCCTTTCTGATAAGCACCGGTCTGAAATATTCTCATCCAAAGCGGGTGTGGAAGTCGATCACTGTGCACCGTTCGGCAGCAGCTTCGAATAGACGACGTAATATTTGTAGATGTTGCCGACGTATTGAACCGTCTCTTGTCCAACGATTGCCCCAGCGCCAATTTCGACGTTACCAAACCAGACGTTCGGGTCGAAGCCAGCTTGCTGTGCCTTTATTCGAAAACGTTTCAAGTTTTCCGGCCCTGCGTTGTATGCCGCTAGAGTCATCAGTACTTTTTCCCGGTTTGCTACCGTTGGGTCATTTAGATATTTGTCCATGAGATAGCGTAGATATTTTGCGCCCGAGTGAATGTTGTCTTCGGCGCGTGTGACGATGTCGTTGATGCCAAGCTCTTCGCGTGCCGTACTCGGCTTCATTTGCATAACGCCGACAGCACCGCTAGGCATACGCAGTTGTTGGTTGAAGGATGACTCCTGATAGCCTTGGGCCGCAAGCATATAGGGGTCCACGCCAAATCGTTCACCATAGGTTTTGAAATATTCGACAAGTTGCCGAAATTTACCCACGTCATCCGGCGCGAGCGCGTTCCTGACGATCTTCCCATCGAAGAGATATTGGGAGATCAGATCTTCCGCAAACTTGCGGTGCGAGGTAATAAACTCTTCCAGTTCGCGTTGAAGCAACGGGCTGTTCTTACGCACAGCCCACGCGATCTCGCCGCCCTCGTTAACGGTTAGATCCTCTCGGATCGAGATGTTTTTGAGGATTTTGGTCCACAGTTTAGCGGTGTGTCTATCGACTACTGTCCACGGTATTAGTTTGGCGCTGACCATTTGCAGTAAGTCTTCGTCCTCAAGATTCTCATCGGCAGCAGCAAGCTTAATCGGGGTGTGGTTGTCCGACTTAAGACGGTTATTGAGCGCGAGAAGGTGCGTATGAAAGCTGCTTGAAGCTCGCACCATGACCTCCCGGCCCCCGAGATCTGAGATCCCCGTTATAGGCGGTGCCGACGGTCCGATGACCAATACCTCCTTAACGTCTTTTGCCCACGGCTTGGCAAAGTCGACAATCGCAGTACGTTCTTGCGTGATTGTAAGATTTGCAGCGGCGATATCGCCTTTGCCGTCTTTCAACTCCTGAAAAATCCGATCTCGCCTCGTAGGAATAAAGGCGACTTCGATATAGTAGGGACCCTTTGCATGTCGCTTGTTAATCCATTTTTCGAATTCTTGGCCGGTTTCGGCTGTTAGGCCCAGCGTGTCACCTTTGTTGAGGAAGAAATACGTTTTGCTCGGCACCACCAGAATGCGAATGAGACGCCGCTTCAGCATCCCATCGAAGTCGCCTGTCCATGCCTTAACGCCTGGCAGAGCGAGAAGCACCGTAGACGTTTCGGCATGGGTGACGGTTAGAGAACAAGCAAACAGCAAGGCACAAATCGAAATAACGTGACGCACAGCAACCACCCTAGATGCATGCCCCACCATGGCGTGGTAACAAACTCACGGATCGACAGAAGCTTGCGAGGCTCCCCTGATGCTGAACTCTCTGAGGACGTAAACGCGGATTGCAGACGACAGGTTGTTTGGTTGTGGTCCTGATTAATTATCTCCACTAGAGCTGAGACCCCGTTTTTTGCGCTTGGCAATTTCTCGGAAGCCATCCCAGAAATCGCTACGTTCGAAGACTCGAGTTATGCCGCCACCGCTTCATATGAGACGGTGGTCTCAAAGGCATAATCGCACGCCTCGCATTTCCAGAGATGCCGCACTGAGTTTTCGTTGAGGTATTCTGACCATTCTGGCAGGTAGAGTGCCTCGCCGCATTGGGCGCATTCGATCATTGGGCGTGAGCGGGCGGTGGTGGAAAATGACATAAGGGGGTTCCTCCGGCGGCGAAGCCGCACTTTCATGCGGGTTGATTTAACGATTTTCGGGTCAGCAACGATAACCAATCGCGTCTTTGCAAAATCTGCCGACGTTCCTCTTCAGCACTCAGCTTGAAGAGCTGACTACGCACTGTTTCGTCTGTCGACTTAGCCAGCAGTTTGCGAAAACGCCAAAGGTTTTCGCGCCGAACGAAGTTCTGCATGGGCACTCCCGGCTGCGATTTTCTTATTTGTTAGGTTTACGGGCCGACCGCCTCAGAGTGCCGGTTGCGACAAAATCGGGGGATGGGGTTCGCAATCGGCGTAAGGGCACCTGCCGAGGCGGCCAGCTTAGAGAAACGCTAGAACGCGCGTGGTCACTCACGCCATCCATACGTTGGGCAGCAGCGACCTATACTTAGGTGCAATATGAGGAGTGTAGTTCTGCAACAAGCCGTTACCGTTTGTGATGTTGCACTGCGTCTGTTTTCACCGTGCGGTCACACTTTAAGCGCTCACTTTCGCCCAAAACAGCGCGCGTTAAAAGGAGTCAGGGCGATGATCCGCAAAGTCAGGACCAAGAAAAAGTACCCATTCAAACGAATGGGCCTCGGTGAGACGTTCAAACTCAACGACCTTGATGTTCGCGACGCGCAAAAGGCCGCCTACTACTACCGCAGCCTGTGTAAGCGCCCGATTAGGATTGTCATCACTAAACAGGATGACGGCTATTATTGTCGCCGCGTTGCTTGAATAGGGAGGAACCTCGGGCCTTGGCATCACGGCCGAGTTTTTTGATGCGCCAAGACTGCGAACGCGCTAATATTTCATGGGGCTGAAGGGGCTTTCACCAAGGAGTTCCCGGCGATGTGTGACTACAGCCTTCAAAACGTCAGGTCGCGGCAAGCAAAGGTCGACGACAAACTCACCACACGTGATTTCGGCACCGGCACGTGTGGGTTCGCTGCGGCAGAAGATGCTACAGTGGCGGTGTGCATTCTTCCGGGCACCGAGCTTGCGTTTTCCGGAGCGGTGACGATTCGGGCAGCCGGACTCCCCTTTTGGAGGAGGCGAAGGATTAGTCACACCACGGCAATCTTCCGGCAAGTTAACACCCACGCAGCACGGCTCCATCATGATGCGCTCGAATTTCCGGACGGACGCATGGTTCTTCTGACACAACTATCGCCTGGTCAGGAAGCAACGGTGCTTCAGCTGCCCGCGCAACCCAAGACTGAGGCTGAGGTAGAGGCCCAGAAGCGCGTGGCCTACGTAGGCTGAAACTTCGGAGTAGATTCTTTAGGTGGGCCGCCTTGCAAAGCGGCCCACTCGTTTTCACGGGTCCCACAAAATGGTGCAACGGTAAAACGGTTATACGCGCTCACTCGTATTTTGCCGTCACTTGTCACCGTATCGCAGCACGTTATCATCCTTTGCCAGCGAAGTTGCTGCCGCTGATGTTCGGCGGCCCGTGATCGTTAGCCGATTGACTTTCGGGTGGCGTTCACGCTTTCGGTGTTCGGCATTGCGTTCGGGGTTTGGTACTGGACAATCGATGGGAACATAATTCGCGACGCTCGCTTTATCATCGATGCCGGTTGATGTGGATCAATGCATAGAGATTGACATGCAGCGTCCTTCCTAAAAAGACATCGATGCGTTTCTGCTTAACCACATGGATCGTGCTGATTGCTCTGGCGACGGCCGCATACGCTGTAACCTTGCCCGCGATTCCGATGCACGCCGGATGGATCACGTTCACAAAAATCGAGGAACATAACGGTTTCAAGTTATTTCGTCGGTACGGATATTTCCGTCATGCCAAAAACTCCGTTCCAAACCTCATTATCTTTAATTGCTCGAAAGACGTTAGAAAAGCAGCGTCATATCTGACCTTTATTTTGCCAGAAGACTTCCAACCTGCGTCCTTTCCTCGATCAACGTGGCTTCCAAAAATCGATGTACGTTTTCAAATAAACGACAAGTCGTCAGCGCTGATGCCAGGAGAATATCATAACGGCGAGTTTTATTTCGATCTCAACATTGACACCACCGATAACTTTGAAAAGATAATGTTGGCCGACAAGCTTGCCATGAGCTTCGGCAATAAAAATGATGTAATCCAGTACGAGTTCACAGAAAAGGTCGACCAGTTATTTTCTGCGTTCACCAAGAAATTTCGCAGAAAGTTCGGAGGTATGACTCATTACTCTCAGGCGGGCGCTGACAGCGTCGCCCAAGCTTGCCAAGCCTACCAGCAAAGTGGGTCCGACATAGTTGTTTCGGAGGAGACATCGACGCCCGGCGCAGTAGCAGCAACAAGGTCGCGGGCACGAGTAGATAACCAACCCACTCAAGGCATCTCAGTATCAATTCCAATGCAGAAAGAAAGCGGGACCTACGTGGTTCCCGTCCTCATAAACAATGCCATCACACTTGATTTTGTAGTTGATAGTGGAGCAGCTAACGTAAGTATCCTTGCCGACGTTGTCTCCACTTTGTTTCGAACAGGAACGATAAAAGAATCAGATTTTATTGGAACGGAGACGTATAAGCTCGCTGATGGTACAGAAGTGCCATCAGTGCGATTTCGCTTACGATCTTTAAAAATAGGCGAAATAAGTGTTGAGAATGTCGTTGCTGGCCTGGCGCCCGCACAAGGGAATTTACTTCTTGGCCAAAGCTTCCTTAGTCATTTTAAATCCTGGGCCATAGACAACAACAAACACGAGCTAATGCTGAATGCTAACGTCGACTCACAATCGTATGAGAATTCAAATGATGAAATTGCAGACGCTACTATAAACCTCTTTGACAGGCTTTGTATCGAGAGAGCATATGATAAAAGCTCGTTTTACTCAGTAATTGACAAACTGGTGCAGAGAAAACTTACCGGTGAAGAATATAAACCGTTTTTGTTTGGCCGAGCGCTGTCGGCGGATTTTCATTCCGTTGCCATTTCAGAAAAGGTTGGAGACGTCGTTATTGGCCGCATGTCTTACGAAGGCGGTGCCTATAATTGCGTCGTAAGCGCTAAATTCGATCAAAAGCTCGCTGAATGGCGTTGGATGGACCTGTACAATAAAAAGTATGCGACTAAGGCGAAGCTCCAAGAGGATAAGGGGGCGCCGCTATATTTTGTTGAGCAGGGTGGTGGGAAAGCTGTGATGGTTCAAATTGGAAATTTACCCAATGGCTTTGTTCTGTACTATACATACTTTCAATAAAAATCGGACGATGTCAGCGAAGCCCGCTCAATGGCCCGGATGGATGGCATCGTTGAGATAGATGCAAGTGAGGACGGCGAATACGTACGCCTGTAGAAAGGCGACCAGTGTCTCTAGCGCATAAAGCGTGACTACCAGCACGAACGGCAACGCGCCGCCGATCCAGCCAACGACACCAAAACTGGTACCGAGCAAGATGATAAAGCCCGCGAAAACCTGAAGCGTGATGTGTCCTGCCAGCATATTTGCGAACAGACGCACGCTATGCGAAAGCGGCCGCGAGATGAAGGACAATATCTCGATCCCCACGATGAGCGGCAGAATATAAATCGGCACGCCCTTGGGCACGAACAGATTGAAGAAATGGAAACCATGCCGCATCAAGCCGTAAATCACCACCATAAAAAACACTGTGAGGGCGAGGGCAGCGGTGATGATGATTTGGCTTGTAACGCTGAAGGTATGGGGGATCAGGCCAATCATGTTCAGTGTCAAAATGAACATGAATAATGTGAACACGAACGGGAAAAACCTCATCCCCTCGGGACCAGCGGTGCTACGAATCATTGTGGCGACAAATTCGTAGGATAACTCCGCCGCTGATTGCAGCCGTGAGGGGACCAAACTCCATCTGGCAGTAGCGCCGAGTAGGAAAACGGTCAGACCCACGACCGCGATTAGCATATAGGCGGCGGAGTTCGTGAACGCGATTTCGTACTTGCCGATCTTGGCGATCTCAAAAAAATCATGAATCTGAAATTGCTCAATAGGATTCATTGTTCAACCTACGTCATCACCAGCAATCTGCGCAGGACGATTGTCAAGACGCGCAGAAATGAAACGTCTGCTATTATCGACTTCGCCACCATTGCACGAATAGCACGGGCGGAGAGAATGGATCAAACAAAAAAATGACCCGGAGCGTCGAGCGAGATCCGCGCCATCCGGGCCTCGTTAGAGGATCGACCGAGCCGAGATTGCATCAGTAACACAAATCCAGTTCACAGGTGAAAGGAGGGTCGCGTCTTGACCTATCTCAATGCGCAAGGTGTTAAACCCGAGGCAGGCCCCCGGCCTTTACGGAGCTTGAACCTGAAAAGGCTTGCAGTTTTGGCCGCGATTGGCGCGACGGTTTTGGTTGCGCAATCTTTTATCGCGTTCGCCGACGACGTACCCACTTTTGACATCCAAAAAGCTTGCAATGCCCGCGCTCAGGGCATTCAGGGCACGGCCGCCCCTACGGGCTGCGTAACCGATGAACAAAATGCGCGAGCAACGCTCGTGAACCAGTGGTCGCAGTTTGCCCCGAAAAGCAAAGCGGAGTGCTTACAAATCCAGGGCGATGGTGCCGCCCCCAGAAGCTACGTCGAGTTGCTCACTTGCCTCCAAATGGCAAAGCAAATAAAGGAACTACCCAAAGATTAAATTGTCCGGCGCGCGGGACAGATGCCTGCGTGGTATCGGTGCCCCCTGGTCTGCCATCCCCATGCAGCTGCACGTCGACGAGATCGCCACCAGCAGCCCCGGTGCACATGCCATTCTCATCCGTTCAGGCGGATTGGCAGCCCTGGAAAATCATGTCAATCGCGCGTCGCAACTGGGTAGCTGAATACAGAAGTCGTCATCACTCTGCGCACTTCTATGCGCAGCTACATCGACCAAAAGCAGATCCCCACTTTTGCTCGATCACCCCGTCGGATCGGGCTTGCGCACCGACCCTCAGTAACAGGGTGGATAGGGGTAATAGCCGCAGGCACCATAGCCACCATAGCCACCATAGGCTGCCGCTGCCGCGCCGACTCCGACAGCACCGCCGTAGCCGTACCAGGCAGATCGACGCGCGGTACGACGCGCTACGCCCGCGTACGACATCGGTGTCAACGGCCTACCGATAATGTCGATGAAGACGGATGCGGGACCTGTCGCTCCCTTTAGATCGCCTTCCAGTATAGACACATCGAATGTCAGACGATCGCCTTCAAGTTTGGGCGATTTAAGTACGACGACGACATCGTTTACTGTTGGTCCATCAGTGCTTAGCACTGAGACCGTCGCGTTCGGCGGGTCCTTCGCAAAACTCTCGTTGCCCACTCCCCATTCCTCAATCAGGTGTGCTGTGTGCGCATGGCCGGCGGCTCTCACCGGACGGTCGGCGAACACAATGGAGTTCGGCGAAACGCCATTTAACGTGAGCTTGTCACCTTGGAGCGTAGCGCCGCGGGCATTCATCACGATCAGCGACGGCACCATCTCTGGCTTTGTCGCTCCGATATTCTTCTGTGCCGGAGCGGTGATAGCATTCGGTGCGTTCTGAGCCAGCGCGACGTCGAACACAAGTATGGCTGCAGCAGCGCCGATGATCAAAGGTAGCTTGAAGTTGTATGGCATTGATCATTCCTCCTAAGCTTGAGGTCAAAACTAAGATTCAAACTTGCCGAGCTGACTGCGCGTAGGCGAATTCCGCCGCCGGATCGGGCGTGCCCGGCGCTAATTCGTCGGCGGCTGTTCGATAGGTTTCCGCCAGACTAAGCAGGTGTGTACGATGGGCCGGTTCGAGGCCTGCGGCGGCTGTAAGTTGTTGCGCCCGTTGGCGCAGCATCGTTGCCCGTCGTACGTCCATATCGGTCATTGGTTGCTTCGTCTAAACGGCTACGTGACCTTGCGATAGAGTCCGGCGCCAGCGAAACAGCGGCCAAGGTCGCAATCGGTTTTCGGTTTTTGGTTTGGCGCGATCTGTCCTGGCACTTTGATCTGTGCTGGTACCTTTATGTTTTTACTAGCCTGAGGCGCTTGCTCAAGTGGCAACCTATCGCTCTTAAGCGAACGATTGACAACCTGACCAGAAAATATCGCACTTGTTGTGCTTGTACCCGACAGGAGATGCAACGGTTTGTACGCGGGAGCGACTTCGTGTACCGCAACCACTAAACTAGCAACGCCCACAATATATGGAAGTGAATACAGCGTGACGGTCTTTACGCGCACGACACCACCCCTGTTACTATGTTTGCAACTCATCACAGCGCAATTTTTGGTTCTGAAAAATCGGGCGGGCGTATCGCTGAATTACACCAAGGTATATACCGCACACCCGTTTTGGCCGATTAAGGTATGCGGGATCCGATATCGCGGGCCGAAGATCGAAGTATGATTGCTTTCGGTCCGCGATAACGGGCGTAAATGATGGAATAACAGGCGTGAATGATGGAGGGCTTTAATCCTCGTCTTCCTCAGCCTGCAGACGACGGTGTTCTACGTCCTCCCTGAAATCACGAAGTACGAAGAGCGTGAGGGCGGCCATCCGCTTCTTCTGTTCGGGGGTGAGGGTCTTATAGAGGGGCTCCCACGCAGTGGCGAGATTCTTAAGGTCGGTTGATCGTTGGGCCAAGGCGCTGGCGCGTCGATTCAAGAAGGCGATCGGATCACGGTTTTTCAACTTTTCGACAAGCGTTTCGTCACTGCGTTTACCCATCGTTTCTTCGATCTGTGCGAGGCGGGCTTGTCGGTCCTTCGCTCTGGCGCGAATAGCGTCCTCTACAGCCGGCCAGTATTTTTGCTGATCAGGTGTCAGCTGTAACGCGGACTTGACGAGATCAACCCGTTCATCCGTCACCTTGGCCCAGTCTGCTGCGCTTAAGTGCTCCAATGCGCTTAACCGCTCCATTGCCTTTCCCGCGGGGGCCTGCGCGTAGGCAAGTGGAGATGCAGTAACGAAGAGTGCAGTCACTCCGGCAGCTACTATTTTCAGCATCGTGATCTCCTTGGTAAGTGTCCACCAACTCATCCCACAACTCATCCCACCGCATTTTTTGGCCCGGAGAAATTGGGTAGGCGTATCGCCGAATTACACCAAGGTATAGTTGCTTCAGTCAAAAAAATTTCATCTTTCCTTTGAACTACTGCGCGTGCGGCAACTCGGAAACGCGTGAAAGGATCCAGAGTAAACAATATTTGTTAGCGTACATCCCGCGATTCAATTTCCACGCCTCTTTCACTGGGAATGCTTGTCGTGAGTGTCACCTACGTGAATGTGCTGGCTTTTGTCGGTGGGATCGGACTTGCCGCGATGCAATCCCAGAGTCTTCCGTCGGATGGTGGCACGATGCCGGCATCAAAAATGGAACACGTAGTTTCAGCGGTGGCCGCACCCTCGGAGACCGTCGACGAATTAGCGCCGGGCACACCCGATCCGGCGGCGCAATTGTTTTCGATCAGCGCCACTGACCAAACTAAAGAGACCGCGCACAACCGAATTAATTGAAGGTGATCCCGAAGCAAGTGCTGGCGGCCATTTAGTAATTTCGTCGCACACAAGCACCTCTCGACAAGGCACATCGCGAATTAGAACATCCCGCTAAACCAGTTTCTTGATCGTGAGCTGCAAATCATTTGTCTCTCCGGCTTCGCCTCTGAGTTTTCAAATGGTAGTAATGAGGTAAGCCACATTCGGTGCTTATCCACTTGCCGACGCTGAAAACTCTGGGATTTTGTTGCGGCACGCGAGCAAATTCGACTACTCTTCCACCCGGACAACACCCCAATTGTCCGAATCTCCAATGCAAAGCCGTCAGGGTGCCCTGGCGGCTTTGTAACCAAGCGGCGAAGGCGAGCGG
>Ga0207723_100066_pt1 | contig 13496 bp, 12 predicted proteins | sample LuqExpMetageno27_FD_187785 | JGI IMG/M metagenome (GOLD analysis project Ga0207723, IMG submission 187785) | Tropical forest soil microbial communities from Luquillo Experimental Forest, Puerto Rico - Sample 27 (SPAdes) | ecosystem: Environmental > Terrestrial > Soil > Tropical forest ...
AATCTTTTGTCCAACGAGATTATTTCCAACGTTGCCGAGGAGCTCGCCAGCGAGCGAAACAACACATAACCCCGCGAAGGCTGCTAAAATGCTCAACACGCTTTCGCCCGGAGTATGAACGGCCCGGTTGACCGTGGCGAGCAATGCTGCGCTGGCGAGACCGCTCACGCCGCCTGCAATGGTTGCAAACAAAGCCATGGGCCAGAATGATCGAAGGATACGAAACGACTCAACCAGAGTCGTCATTGATCCGACGCTCGCGGATAGCAGATCCATCGATTTTCGCTTGGAGAATGGCATAACTAAACGGCAGCTATATTCTGCAACCGTCCGTTCACGCACACTGATTTAGATCAATGTCAGGAATACGTGATGCTGGCGCTCGGCGAATGAAGCTCAGTACCATCTGGGCGTTCTGTGTAATGACGAGCGCCGTGTCCCTAACTGAAAAAATCAATCAGAAAATGAAGCCAAAGCATCTGGCCGCGCCCTGAGCGACCTCATCGTAGATCACAATGGAACCTAAATGTTATGCATTCAAGACGGCTTGTGTGAAAAGTCACAGCAGCGAATGCTGAATGAAACAGAAAGACCGCGTGGTGGTGTCTTCTTCCCTTTATCTCAGCTGAGCGCAAAACGTTGCCGATGAGGCTAACTTTAGTTACCGCTGCCATACTTATTCGAGGCGCCGTCTTCAGCTATTTGTGTAAAGACGCGGTTTGATCTAAATCATCAGCCCGAGCTGTAGAATTTCCATGATTTGACCGTTTAGGGCGTCGCGCAGCCGGCCGAAATGAAGCGGCATTCCGAACAAGCGAAGAACGAGGCCATGGCTCTTGCTACACAAAAATCGAATAAGGCCTCAAATGTAGTCGACGATCTAGCTAATCGCGCGCTCGCAATGCATGCGCGCTACCGCGGCAAAATCCAAACACAAGCCAAGGTTCCCGTAAGCAACCTGCACGATCTCGCAATTTGGTACACGCCGGGGGTTGCCGAGCCCTGCCGCGCGATCACGGTCGATCCGGAGTCGGCATTTGCTTACACAAATCGGGGCAACACGATTGCCATCGTCTCGGACGGTTCGCGCGTGCTTGGGCTCGGCGACATCGGTCCAGAGGCCGGTCTGCCGGTCATGGAGGGCAAGACCCTCCTCTTTAAGATGTTCGGCGGTGTGGATGCAGTGCCACTGTGCATTCGCGCACGTGACGCGGCCGATATTGTGCGCGTGGTTGAAATGATCGAGCCATCCTTCGGCGGGGTAAATCTCGAGGACATCGCCCAGCCAAAATGCTTCAAGGTTCTCGATGAGGCGCGCCGCCGGGTTTCCATACCGGTCTGGCATGACGATCAACAGGGCTCTGCCACGGCAGTCCTGGCGGCCTTGCTTGCTGCCTTGGACGTCGTAGGTAAGCCACTCGATAAGATACGCATCGTGTTATTTGGTGTCGGTGCTGCAAATGTCGCTACCTATCGATTGTTGACTGCTTATGGCCTCGACCCGAAAGCAATCATTGCTTGCGATACGAAAGGTATTCTTCATGCTGGGCGGAGCGATATAGATCAGCAAAAAGCTGAATTTGTCGACAAATGGCGAATATGCCTCGAAAGTAACGGTGATAAGCGCCGAGGCGGGGCAGAGTTGGCATTCAGGGGAGCCGACGTCTGTATTGCGTTTAGTCGGTCCGGGCCAGATGTCATTTTCCCCGATTGGATTCGGACTATGGGGGCAAACGCAATCGTGCTCGCCTGCGCCAATCCAATACCTGAAATCTGGCCAGATGTCGCGCGCAACGCGGGCGCACAGATTGTTGCGACCGGACGCAGTGACTTTCCCAACCAGGTCAATAATTCGCTGGTGTTTCCCGGGCTTTTCCGTGGCGTATTGGACGTCCGGGCGCGCACAATCAGCAATCGCATGGCCATCGCCGCAGCCGAGGAATTAGTAGCTGCAGCCAGAGAAAAAGGTCTCAGCCCGGATCGACTCCTACCATCGATGGACGATTGGACGGCCGCGGCACGCGTCGCGGCCGCAACGGGCGTTGCCGCAGTCACGGAAGGTTTAGCACTCAATCCATTGGATCGAGATGAACTTGAGCGACGCGCACGCGACGCTATTGGCCAAAGCCGGGCATCGGTCGAGCGGCTGATTGAGGCTGGCCTCATCGCCGCTGTACCGCGTCCTCACACAATTTGACGGTCTCGAAACCACGAATGGTCACGACCTCTTGCGCGAGCGCTTCCGACAGGCCTTCAACTACAAATTTCGTGGCTACGTAATAACCAGAGTCGGCATGCCCGACTACCCCGCCGACTGACGCGATATCTTCTCCATTCGCCACCTTTGTTCGGCACCATTTCAGTTTGTTGATTTAATAGTCAGCAGACCGGATCCTGTCGGGCAATGGATTCAATAAGGTCGTGAAGATATTCACCACCACGAACCTGCTCTTACACCTCGGGCACATTATTGGTGAGCTCGGCAAGCCAGGTGTCGGCGAACGCGTCTGACGGAGCGCGCCAGTCGCCGCGTGGCGACAGCGATCCGCCGGATGAAATTTTCGGTCCATTTGGCAACGCAGAGCGCTTGAACTGGTTGGCAAAAAAGCGAACCAGAAAAACTGAGAGCCAATGCCGAATTTCGCCGATCGAGTAAGCTTTTCGCTGGCTCGCCGCAATATCAGACGGCCAAACGCCGTGTTCGACCTCGCTCCATGCGTGATGTGCCAGAAACACGATTTTCGATGGTCGGAATCCATATCGCGTTAGGTAATAGAGATTGAAGTCCTGGAGTGCGTATGGCCCGATCATCCTCTCGCTCGATTGAATGGCTTCATCTACCCGCGCTGGCACGAGCTCAGGTGAAATTTTGGTGGCCAAGATAGCGTGAAGTACGCGTGCCGTACTCTCGTCTACCTCGCCTGAATGGGCGACGAAGCGAATGAGATGTTGAATCAAAGTTTTCGCAACAGAGGCATTGACATTGTAGTGGGACATCTGGTCGCCTACGCCGTAGGTGCACCAGCCCAGCGCAAGCTCAGAAAGATCACCGGTACCAACAACTAAAGCCTCATTCTGGTTGGCAAGCCGAAACAAATAATCTGTCCGCAATCCAGCCTGAACATTTTCGAAAGTGGTGTCATAAACAGCCTCGCCGCGCGCGAAGGGATGCTTGAGGTCGTTCAGCAGCTGTTTGGCAGCGGGACGAATGTCGACTTCGGCGCCAGTTACGTTGAGAGCGTGCATGAGCGCCCACGCATTGCTCTTGGTTTGATCAGAAGTGGCGAACCCAGGTAGTGTGTAAGCGAGCACGTTCTTACGAGGAAAACCGAGCCAATCCATTGCTCGGGCGGCGACAATCAGCGCTTGTGTTGAATCGAGGCCACCCGAAACGCCCACAACGACTCGTTCTATCTTGGCAGCCTTAAGCCGTGTGGTCAGTCCTTGTACCTGGATGTTGTAGGCTTCGTAGCAGTGTTCGCGCAGCTTGGCCGGTTCGGATGGCGCAAAGGGGAAGCGGTCAATCAGTCGTTTAAGCGTGGCCTCTTTGGTGGGGGCATCAAGGGCAAATGTAACGCTGCGGAACGCGGCCGTTCGCTCCGATTCCTCGTGCGCACAATCTCTGAAAGTATTGAAGCGCATGCGTTCCTGCCGGATGCGCCCGAGATCGACATCGGCTGTGATTAGTGCCGAGCCGCGTGGAAACCGTTCGCTTTCGGCCAACTGATCACCGCATTCGAAAATCGCCGCGTGGCCATCCCACGCGAGATCGGTCGTCGACTCCCCCGGACCAGCGGCTGAATAGGCATAGGCCGCGATCGCGCGAGCCGATTGGCTTGCGCACAGTAGGCGTCGCGTGTCGGCCTTGCCGATCACGACGTTACTAGCGGACAGATTGACAAGGATTTCAGCACCAGCGAGAGCGGCGATCGTCGATGGTGGCAAAGGTGCCCAGAAGTCTTCGCAAATCTCGATATAGAAGTTGAAACGTACCGATCCAGTCGAACAAAATAAAAGATCAGTGCCGAATGGTACCTCGTGGCCTGCTAAAAGCACCCGTCGCTGGCGAATGCGTGCGCCTGATGTGAAATGCCGTCGTTCGTAGAATTCGCGGTAGTTCGGCAGATAAGTCTTTGGCACAACGCCAAGGACCCTCCCACGATGGATTGCGATTGCGGCGTTGAAAAGCTGACCTTCGCATCGTATTGGCGCCCCTACGACCAATACCGGATAAAGCTCCTTTGAGGTTTCAACAAGCCGAGCAATGGCTCCTTCAACGCTATCGAGGAGCGCATCTTGAAAGAGCAGGTCGTCGAGTGCATAAGCCGATAAGCCGAGTTCCGGGAATATCATGAGGGCAGCCTTAAGCGCTTCGCCCTCCTTAACAAGCCCAATTGTCTCAGCCAGATTTGACGCGACATGGGCCACCCGTGTGCTTGGGACACAAGAGGCAATTCGTATGAAATCGTGTGTATATAGCGAATGAAAATTTGAGATCATTAGTGGACCGGCTGACAGCTTTTTATTAGCAGGGGCACTGGACCGCATATTGAGTCAATTAATCCACCACCAGGAACCCTCTTTGCGCACTGCAACCCGCGTGAAGCAGCCGGATCAGGGTAAAGTTCGTCAGGTTGTTTGGTGTTCACCAGGAATCCGCGACCGTCATGATTAGGCTCAGACGCGATACCGACATTGTGCCCATCGCTGGCGAGTAGGTACGTCACCTTGCAATCAGTCAGAAGCTTGATCTTGTAAGTTGAGGATAGGCCAGTTGGCGGCAGGGACGGGCTAGCGATTAGTGCAATGACGGCGACCAATACACGCCAGTTTGACGCGAACCAGATTGTTTGCGTGGGCGCTGGCTGCGCGACTGGCCGAGAGCTGCTTTGCGTTGCGAAGGACATAGCGTCCCCCCTAAGGGCAAGACTCCTTGCCGTCGTATAATCGGTGGTGGCGCAAACAAGGCGTTGAGGCAGATCAAACTGCGAAACAGCGGTAGCTTAGATGATCGCAGAAAAATTAGAGCGCCCAGATCGGGATTTGTCCTCGCTGCCGCGCCGTTGTCAGAACATTACCGACATGAGACGGCAAATGCCCGAAAAGCGCTGGCCAGTCTCGCCTGCGGAAGCGCGCCAGCTGCAGGAAAGGCTACGCGGGCGAGTCGTCAACAAAGACAAGCTCGGCGTCGTGCATGAGGTAGCGGGCGTCGATGCGCATTACTGCGCGGGCAACGTTTGGGCAGCTGTCGTGGTAATGAGCTTACCGAACCTTGCCGCTGTTGGAAGCGCCTTGGTCCACCGGCGGCTTACCTTTCCTTATGTGCCGGGCCTGCTGTCCATCCGAGAAGCACCGGCGATTGTGGAGGCCCTGCATCAGCTGTCCGTGAGGCCGGATGTGTTATTGGTGGACGGTCACGGGCTGGCACATCCACGGCGCTTCGGCCTGGCGTGCCACTTGGGTCTACTCACCGATATACCGACAATAGGGGTGGCCAAGTCGTGTCTCGTTGGCACGTACGAGGAACCGAACATCGAGCGCGGTGCTTGGTCACCGCTCACCGATAGGGGCGAGACCATCGGTGCTGTGCTCCGCACGAGGTCTGCTGTACAGCCAGTATTTGTCTCGATTGGCCATCGGATTAGTCTGCAAACGGCAATCGATGTTGTGCTCCGCTGCACCGGCCATTTCCGTTTGCCCGAGCCTATTCGCGCGGCTGACCGGCTGTCGCGCCACCATCCAGTCAGATTTGACCGTGGCGGGGAGTAGCATGGCGCAATTACCAATTGTCACCTGGCGCTACGTCCCGCGCCGCCAGTCGGCGAGCCAAAGCGCGCGCTTTCGTAGCGAGCTCGGCGTAGGTAAGACTTCCAAGTATGGTCTCCTGTAGCACGATTAGGTGTAGCCGTTGAGGAAGCCTCGCCTCATGCCACTCGAGGACCTCAAGTAGAGTCTGCGCATCGCTGGCTGCCAGTACGGAAGGCAAAGCGTGAACGGGCACTATTTCCACCATGCCCGCAACCCGCCAGGGCGGCCTGCTCAAGCGCCTGAATCAAATCCCTGCACGCTTTCGGACTCCCCAATCATCTGAGCTGGTAGACGCACATGGAAGGCCCGTTCGATGCGCAGGATTAGCTCAGTTCGACCGAGACTATCGATCTCAAGATCGCGCTCGATTCGGGCTGGACGGCAAGACCTCGACAAATCGGATGCCATGGGGATGCAGTTCGTGCACAAGATCAGCACCACGTTATCAATCGGCGCTTCCGCATTTTGTGATCAGCATCAACTAACGGCGGGTTCGCCTGTCAAGGCTTTCCTATTCTGGAAAAAATCGGCTGGCCACCCGGTCACTGTTTGACGCTGATCAAACCCGGCGCGGCCGAAACTTCAGCTATATTTACCCACTGCGATGGAGTGCTCGATGGGAGGACAAGATCAGCAGGTTGACGGCGGCGAAGATATCATCACCGCCTCCCAGGCAGTCACCCTCTGGGGGCTTTTTCGCGAGCGCGTTCGACGCTGCCCGGATGCCATCGCCTACCGTGACTACGATTATACGAAGCGCGTATGGCGCGATCACAGCTGGCGTAAGATCTCGGAGCGCGTCGACCGCTTCCGAGCTGCCCTCGCTCTGGCAAATCTAAAACCGAATGATCGTGTAGCGATACTGCTGCCGAACGGAAGTGACTGGGCATGTCTCGATATAGCAGCGCATGGCTCGGGTCTGGTCGTGGTTGGCCTCTATCCTCACGACACTGTCGCCAGCAATGCATATCTACTCGGCCATTCGGATGCGCGTCTGGTTCTCCTTGACAGCGCGGCCCGATGGACCGCGTTGTCATCGCGCCGTTCTGAATTCCCGTCGCTGGAGATTGTGTGGATCAGCGAGCTTGAGCGCGGATTCGCGCCCCGCTCAACCGGCCTAGTCATCCGGGGACTTGCCGACGTCCTCGCTGACATCACGGAGCCGCCTTCGCCCCATTCGGTCAAGCCCACCGACCTCGCGACCTTGATATACACCTCCGGGACCACGGGCCGGCCGAAAGGCGTGATGCTGTCGCATTTCGCCCTGTTGTGGAACGCCCAGGGCTCGGGTGCACTTATCCCGCCGCTCCGAAATGATGTGTTCTTATCGATTCTTCCGCTGGCGCACGCATTCGAACGTACGGTAGGTCACTATCTGCCCATGATTGGTGGCTCGACGGTTGCGTACGGACGATCACCGCAGGGTTTGGCAGAAGACCTTGTTGCGATCCGTCCTACGGCAATGCTCGGCGTGCCGCTTCTTTTCGAACGCATATGCTCTTCAATACGCGCCGAAGTCACCGACAACTATCTAACGAGAACTTTGCTGCGAATAGCCAGCGGCGTTGGGTGGTGCCGCTTCATAGCCCGACAGCAGGGACGCCGCGCAGGATTGCCGGTTGAGTTGCTCTGGCCCCTCCTCAAACAGGCAGTCGCAGCACCGGTACTCGCAGGCCTTGGTGGCCGGCTGCGCGTCGCGGTTAGCGGCGGAGCGCCACTGGACCAAGGCGTTGCTCGCATGCTGATGGGCTTGGGGGTTCCCGTCGTGGAAGGATACGGACTTACCGAAGCGGCTCCCGTCGTCGCAGCGAACCGCCTCGATGACAACTTGCCCGGATCTGTCGGCCGTCCACTTGATGGCGTTGAGGTCAAGCTCGGCCAGAATGATGAACTCCTGGTTCGATCACCGTCGATGATGACGGGCTACTGGAAGGATAGCGAACGGACGCATCAAGCGCTCGATGCCGCGGGTTGGTTGTCGACGGGTGATATCGCCGAATTCCGAGATGACGGCCGTATCGTCATTCGTGGCCGCCTTACAGAAATGCTTGTTCTGTCGATCGGAGAAAAGATCAACCCAATAGTCGTCGAGGGCCAAATTACCCGCGATCCCCTCTTCGAACAGGCCATGGTTGTTGGCGACCGCCGACCCTTTCTCACGGCGATCGTCGTGCTGAATGCCAAGGAGTGGGAAATCTTTGCGGCTGAGAAAGGCCTCGATCCCGGGCAGCCCAATCGTCAAGCCAACAAAATCGAGCTCCTCGCCAAGATCACGTCGCTTCTCGCGGGACTGCCGCGCTATGCGCAAATTCGCGCTCTACATCTGACCTTACAGCCGTGGACAATCGAAGGTGGATTGCTGACGCCGACACTCAAGATCAAGCGTGAGATGATCGCACCTTTGTTTGCCAAAGAAATTGATGATTTTTACGTCAGGCGGTAGCCTGGATGGCAGGAGCTAGTCCGGCCGCAGCAAGCGATGCCGAGAAAGATCGTCGCGTGTCCACAGCGCCAGGCCGGCCCGATCATCAATGGTGTCGATCGCAATCACCACGTCGGGATCCGTGAAGGACAGTTTGCCTTGGGCTCCCAGTTTTGCTGTTGCCTCGAGAATCGTCTTGTTCAGTGAGTGCTCGGTCTGTTGAGTTACGAGATCGTATTTGGGCCCGCGGCGATGAAACCGCACGTGAAAGGACCGCCCGGTCAATTGTGGAGACCACGCCGCTAAAACGCTTTTCGTCTTCTCTAAAAACTCCTCAGCCGATTGAAAATCGAAATTGTGAATGGCTGGCGAAACTCTCGAAATTGCATCGTAGAGTGCGGTACTTTCTTGCGTCTTCAACTCGATTGCCTCAAGTATCTTTACAGGATCGTCAGCCTTCATAGCCAAGACATTGTGGTATGGAGTTCGCTCAATTGAGCCAAGAACACGCAACGCCCGCAACGTATGCCTGTAGCCGTCTTGGAAAATCGTGACGACGAGGTTCCAGTCCTTCATGAGCTCTTGCCGACAAAAGCAGCCATAACTTCATTTATCAAGCGCGCTTCCTGTCCGCTATAAGGTGGTGAGAAGTGGAACGGCTCGACCCGCCGCATCCCGGCGGCGCGTGCCGCGCGTCCCGTATTGCGCGAAAGCCAAGGCGTGCGCGGCCTGCGCGACCGAATGTGATTAATTTGGGCAGCCCGCCCGTGCGCGGTGCTTGCTAGGATTGGCGCTCAGCTTTAGCTGTCTGCATGCTCCCCGAGAGAAACCTTAGTATCCTGGCGATGATCGGTAGTAGACACCGAGCAGTCAATGCTTACGTGACGCAGTGCTCGATGACCGGAACTCGTCAGCAACCTTGACAGCGCGGACAACAATAGGCAGTGCGGCCACCAATCTTAAAGACCTTCAGGAGCGATCGGCAGCGGGGGCAGCGTCCTCCTTTGTTGCGCTCGGGTAGTAGTGAACCTTTGGGCGTTCGCTCAGTGTATTGCTCCGAACCGGTGCCATGCGCAATTCAGACGTACTTCTTACCCGATGCACCGGTCCGTGTGCAGATTAGATGATTGGGCACATTATCCTCCGATGCGCCCGGTAAAGACTAGGAACTGGAGATCCGGAGAACTTTGACGGACGTCAAGGCGCGACAATTTGCTTTCAAGAAAGAAAGACAAGATGTTGACGAACTCTGCACTGCGGGAGTCTGGCGGCCAACACTTTGCCCAAGTTCTGGTTGCAGGGCGCACCCGAAATCGGTTCGGGAAGAGTCCAGGCTTCGCTAAGGGTTCAACAAGGTGCGGCGCATTTTGCGCAACACGACATGGCGGAAGGTAGGCAATGCGATTGCCGCAGATTTTTCCAGTCGTTTGAGCGTCCGACAAACGGTCTCAATTGTGAGCCCAAGATAGTCGGCAATGTCCACACGTGGCATCGGCAATTCAAGCTCCGACGCAGTGGCTCCGCGCTTAGCTATCTCGACGAGGAAGCTAACAACACGCTGCTGCGCGCTCATGATGAAGACGACAGCATGCTGCTGCATACGCTGTAGTTCAGCCGCAGTCAGGGTCCAGAGCTCGCGCGCAACCCTGTTGTCGCGAGCGGCGATTTCGATCAGAGAGCTGCGTTTGATCAGCAGGATCTTCGAGTCAACTACGGCTTCGGCGGAGCAAGCATGTACCCCACCAATTTCGAGACCAAATATGTCACCGGGAAGATAGAAGGCATTGATTTGGCGACGTCCATCATTGAGGATCTTGTAGCAACGAACCGCGCCACCAATAACCTTATAAACGTAGTCGGCGGGCTCGGATTCGGCGTAGATCTCGACGTTCTTGAGAAACGGAATTGAAAAACCGATCAGCTTGATGGCCGACTGAAAGGGGTTCGAATCTACTCCAGGAGTAGGCCAAGTGATCTTTCGGTCGCGCCGGCGACGTTTTAGGTGAGGCATTTGATACTCAGTTTTTAATTTTACAATATGCTCATACCGAATGCCGGCACTCCGATCTATTGCCCCTGAGGACAATGGCTATACGCCCATTGCTAGTCGGGTCTTACCGATGTGGGCAATTGCTAAAACAGAAGCCTCGCGGACGGGTAAGCTCCGCAGGCGGACTTTGCCGGTTTTCATGAGCGTTGGCGCAATCACACCGAAACGGGAAAACGTTGGCCGGGTAAGGCCGGTCGCAATTTCGCGGTTGGGAACTTGCAGCGGCCGCGGCAGCCAGTTTGTAGAAAGTTCTGCGTAGTTGCTTGAAAGGGTTGAAATTTTTTGGTTTGAGCACCATTTTCCTTTCCGCGGCGCGAGATGTGAAAGGCTCTGCCAACTTCCCAGCTAGTATATCGCGGCAGTTCTCGCGCAACCCGCCGCCCGCTGTCTGTCGCCCCTGGCTTCCAGATCAGCAAGGAAGTGTTGCTTGTCACGCCCCAAAGGGTGGGCGAGGGCCTCTGCCGCATTGTCTAAAAGGAATGTGTTTGCATGGCGTTATTGCTGAAAGACCTGCAGTCAAGTGGGGAAACGTCCTGCGGCGACCGCCAGGGCAGCGCTGAACTCGCCCACACCCGCGTCTCTGGCTCAGACTGCAAGCCTGAGCCTGACGAGTTTGAGGCCAACGAGCCAGACGAAGGTGAGGTGCGTCCCTCTGAACACGTAGTGATGGGCATCGATTCTGCCGGGGCTAACAGAAACATCTCCACTGCTGCCGACACGAAAGCCGGCGAGCGTCTCTCGAGCGACCTTACGCGGCTGTATTTCAACCAGATGGGTAATGAGGAGATGCTGTCGCGCGAGGACGAGATCGCCCTTGCGAAGCGCATAGAGGCAGCCCAACTGGCCGTGGTAGAGCAGCTCTGCCAGATCCCGATAATGATTGAGCGTATCGCGGGATGGTACCAGGAAATCGCTGAGGGGCGGCTTCCATTGGCCGATCTAGTTGATTCAACTTTCTCTGCCGAATTGGATTTGGTTGGGGATGGAGATAAGGTTCGCGGGGCGTTGCCTGATCTCGTTGGCGGAAGTCCGGCACTTCAGCCCGAGAACGAAGAGATACGTGATCTACTGGAGCCGGAGAATAACGCTCCGCTCCCAAACCAACGACACGCCCAGGCATTCGGCATTGCAGCCCGTCTTAGGCGGCTTCGTGCGCTTGCGCAGGATATCGGATCGCTTAGCCGAAAGCGACGCGCAGCCCTTTCGCGCGGCCACGATCTTGCCGAAGCCGGCCGCGTGCGTCTGCAAGCACTTGTAGCAAGCTTTGCCGACGAGATGGGCTCCCTCCATCTGCACCCAGATCGTGTGTCTCAGCTGATTGAGGAGTTGGATCGCGAGCAGCAGACACTTGGGCAGACCGAGCGGGAGCTGCTGAGGGTCGGTGAGCTGTGTGGGATCGATCGCCAGGACCTGCTTAACCGTTACTACGCACATGGGCTCGATTTGAATTGGTTCAGCGAAGCGGCTTCGTTATCCGGGCGAAACTGGAATGGACTTCCGAAGCGGCATGCTGAGCACGTCAGCGCTTTGCGCGATGAACTGTCGGCGCTCGCCGAGCGCACGGGATTGCCGATCGTGGATTTCCGACGCGCAACAGGAGAGGTCAGGAAAGCTTGGCGAGAGCTAGAAGCAGCGCGCGAACAGATGGTGAAAGCACATCTGCGTCTTGTTGTTTCGATTGCGAAAAGATACCGCCGGAAAGGTTCTCTGGATTTTCTCGATTTGATCCAGGAAGGGAACATGGGCCTTATGCATGCGGTCAAAAAGTTCAACTATCGCCATGGAGTGAAGGTCTCGACCTACGCGGTTTGGTGGATCCGGCAGGCGATTGCGCGTGCCATCGCAGATCAGGGGCGCACCATCCGCGTCCCCGTTCACATGACCGAAACAGCGACCAAAGTCACGCGAGAGCGCCGCAAGCTCTACCAAAGGGAAGGACGTGAGCCACGACCAGATGAGATCGCTGCACGAACGGGAATAACTGTGGCCCGTGTCGAGCAGGTCCTCTCGATGGTACAGGAGCCCACGTCGCTTGACCTCCCGATCGGTGAGGATGGCGACGCTACGTTGGGCGACCTGATCGAGGCATCCGACGCAGTCGATCCACGCATGGCTGCGGAAGCAAGCGCGCTGCGAAGGGCAATTGCGGACGCACTTGAGGCGCTTACCCCACGTGAGCAGCGCATCCTGCGCATGCGCTTCGGCATTGGCGGGACGGGCGATCACACTCTCGAAGAGATCAGTAAGGTGTTCGGTGTGACTCGTGAGCGCATTCGGCAAATCGAAGCAAAGGCGCTCGCGAAGCTCCGCCACCACAAGCTCGCGAACTTCGCCGAAAGCGATTAATTAGACGGCATTTTTGTTGAACTTAGCGTTCAGCAAGATCCATCCAGTGCCGCTGCATTGCATGCAAGGACTGCCATCGGCATAGCCGGTTGCCGAAGGGGAAGGCGGTATCTTGAAAATGTTCAACAGGATCACCATTTTTTCTCACATCGAGAATTGGCCGGACGACTAAGCCAGTTCGCCTGTGCATTGCCGGGCGCACGTTCAGACTAGCTTCCCCAAACTATCGAGAGAATCGAACGGGCCGTGCATACACGTGCTCGTTCAAACGTGTATCCCTGTTGAGAGGACATCGTATGAATAAAGGTACAGTCAAATGGTACAATGATCAGCGCGGTTATGGCTTTATCCAGCCGGCCGCTGGCGGCAAGGACGTGTTCGTCCACGTCTCGGCGCTAGAGCGATCCGGAATTCGTGCACTCAACGAAGGCCAGAAGGTCATCTATGAACTGCAGACGGACCAGCGCTCCGGTAGAATTTCCGCGACGAATCTGAAAATCGCGGCGTAACGTCTTGGACTGATTTTCCGCTAGCGCATCCCACTTACTGTGGGAACGCCTTGGGCCGTTTTAAAATGCAAGCGGCCCATTTTCTTGCTAGCATAGCCAAGCGTCTGCTAGCGAACGCGATAAACCAAACTTAGGGATCTACCGTTTGCCCTCGGGAAGGAGGCGGACAGACAGTACAAAGGCGGCACTGATCACATTCGGTCCCGCAGGCCGCGTACGCCTTCGTTTTTGGCGCAATGCTCGCAGCAGAAGAAGGTGCCCTCCCTCTCGAGGCCGTGACCGACAATGCGGATGCCGCAGTGCGCGCAGGTGGGCGCCAACGCATGGATCGCGCATTCGAAGCTGTCGTAGGTGTGAGCTT
>Ga0207723_100079_pt1 | contig 12812 bp, 14 predicted proteins | sample LuqExpMetageno27_FD_187785 | JGI IMG/M metagenome (GOLD analysis project Ga0207723, IMG submission 187785) | Tropical forest soil microbial communities from Luquillo Experimental Forest, Puerto Rico - Sample 27 (SPAdes) | ecosystem: Environmental > Terrestrial > Soil > Tropical forest ...
TCATTACCAGCCCAGCCCGCCGCTGGACACACCGTCACTTATGGTGATGTCTCAAATATTCACGCAGCGAGGTCGATCCACTCTCCTTTGAGTAGGGTCTTGAGCATCATGTCCTTACAGCGTCCCTTAGCAAAGCTTAAGCCGTATTCTTTGCGTAGCGTACCCATTCTCATGTTGCCGTGCCTCTTTTCGATTTTGCCGCTTTTGTCACGGTGGCGGCCGTCAAGATTACGCCGAGACTTTGCCGTAACGTTATCCTCCATAAGGTTAAATTATCAAAGCTCGCGCCCGGTTGTCCTTTTTATCACACCGATGGTGCGGATCGCCTGGCAACTGTCACCAACAAGCCTATCAATCTACGGTCGACAACGCTACCGGGAGGCGTCCCTCACTCTATGATAAATGGCTCGACCAGATTGAGTCGATCGGCGTCTAGTAGGCGCTGCAATATGAAACCGAAACGGCGGGCTCACGCTTTTGCCTTTTTACCTTGGCACTTCCAGGGTTCGGTCACTTTGCGTTACGGAATACCCTCTCAATGCCCGTAATCAAATGGCGGTCACTGCAGCGGTTCTGTATCTGAAACCTTCTGCCAAGTCTTGTCCGGGTTGAACGAGCTCATGCGTTCAGCAATCTTGGCCGTGTTGGGCCCCAGATCTTTCTGAAACACAGTGCCGGCATGATTGACGATGAAGGTCATGACGCCCGAATTCCTGTATTCGGCAGGATAAGCGACAAGCGCAAATCCGCCGATCATGTTGCCGTGCACGACATAGTCTAGTTCACCGCCGGCGGCGGCCGCTCCTTGCTTTGTTAGGATCTTGAAGTAGTAGCCGTGGAAGGGCGTACGCCCACCGCCTACGCGGTAGCCCCGCGCGGTTGCCTCAGCGACGAGTTCACCAAGGGGGCTGGGCTCTTCACCCTGCGACGTCGGCCAATAGAGCCCATCCTTCTTTCCTGGCTGGCTGACGATGCGTTGCGCATAGGTGTTAACGCCGGCACCGGTGCGATCTTTGTCGGCGTACTCGTTCTGTGCATCAACGTACGCAAGACTGGACTGAATTGCGTCCAGCTCATTTTCGCCGATGCGGCGGAAGAGAATCTCGTCACGACCGGCAGCTGTGTCGAACCGCCACAATCCGTCCTTGCGGACGAGAGGGATTGGAAGCGGGAAATCGTCCTGCCCGATGACCACTATGGCTTTGTTGTCGCCCTCCATGGTGATCTGGTGCTTTGCGTCATAGGCAGCAACAAATTTCTGGCGTGTCGCAGCGTCGGCTACTTCATCACCAGACGATACGATGTCATCGCCGTCGGGACCCAGTACCGTTGCAATCGCCTTTATATCATCCGCCTTGGCCGCGCTGACCAGGGCACTGGCCGCTTCGTCGGGCGTCTTGAACGCTTGCTGGGCGCTGGCGACGGAAGCGGCCGTGCAAAGGAACGTCGCAACCGTCAATGAGACAAGAGCTCTGTTCATGGCATCCTCGGTGTCATGTCAGTGTGCAACGGGGACAGCAGCAACGGGCACCCGTGCGCCTGACGCGATCCAGTGCTCGTAGGTCTGGAACTTGACGCCGAGCTTGTCGTAGAAGACCCGCAAATACCCCTCCCGGTCACGCACAACCGCCTGTGGCATGACTGTTTGCACCTCCTGCGCCATCACACCGACATAGGCGCGATCGCTGCCGTTATAACTGAAGCGATAGTAGCCGATGCCGTTGGCGAGATGGCCAAGCAGAACGATGTCGTGCTTGAACATGATATCGGATCGCCGTCCGCGGCCACCGCCACCGCGGAAACCACCGCCGCCCCCTGCTCGTATACCGCCGCCGCCGCGGAAGCCGCCAGCCCGGCCACCCATGCTTGCACGGCCGCGCGCGGACTGCCGATTGGCTACTCGGCCGGACCCGACATTCCCAAGGGCGTTGCCGCCGCCCCGTCCCCCCGACGGCCGTTGCCCTGCGCTTGGCCGTCCACCTGAAGGCCGCTGCCCTGCGCTGGGCCGCCCACCTGCAGGCCGTTGCCCTGCGCTGGGACGTTGTCCTCCGCCAGGCCTTTGTCCCGCGCCGGGTCGCTCACCGCCAGGCCTGAGGACCTGTTGACCACCGCGCCCACGGAAATCCATCCGGTTCTGGGCGCCGTTACGGATATTGTTGTTACCGAACCGCTGCTGCACACGCGGATTGTTGTATCTCACCCCTTGGCGATGTGCGGCATTGTGCTGCCAGTTGTTTCCGATGTTGTTGATGTTAACCGGCCGGTTGACGTTGATGTTGTTGTTGTTCCAATTGAAACCTCCGCCCCAAAAATTCCCGCCCGACGCCCAGCGTCCGAGAGCGTAGCCGGCGCCAAACGCGAGACCTGTCGCGATGAGTCCACCGGCGATGTATCCGGGGTACCCGAAATAGTATGGTGGATACGCCGGATAAGGCCATCCTCCGTATACAACGTTAGGATTGTAATACGGCACGTAGAGCGTGCTGGGGTCCGTTGGTTCAATAGCGATAACTTGTCTGCCCTGATTTTGTGTCTTTGTGATCTTCTGTTGCTTCGTAGACGTCAACTTATTGTTGGCATCGGCCCTTGCACGGAGGCGCTGGATGGCATCCATCACATCCGGCTGTTGAGCAAGAACCGCATCGCCGAGCTTCTGGGTCCAATCAATCTTTGTGCTCATCATTGAGAGAACATCTGGGGTGGCAACCAATGATTTGACGCTGTCATCCCAAGTCTGCTTGTCCACCGCCGCCTTTAGTTCATCGCCCTTGAGGTTTTTATTCTCTTTCGCCCAGCGATCGGCCACCACGACCTCCAGCGGATAAGTCGATGCCATCAGAACCAAAGAGAGAAGGTTGTCGGGATATAGCGCTATGGGCGCAACGAGAGCATCGAGCTCTTCTGGTTTGAGTAGTTGTTCAGCAGACGGGGCGGCAGCAGGTGCAGACGGGGCCGCAGGAGGAGCCTGATTTTGCGCCAAGGCGGTAAATGGAATCAACATAATGAAGCAAAGAAACACCACCGTTGCGACCCGGTGTAAAGCCATCCGCACCTCCCATTCACGTGCAACGATTAAATTGGGTCAACATCAATATAGAATTCTTTTTATATCAAAAGACAGCGACGTATTTCTAGGGCTGGGCGTTAGTGCAAATCGATCATCGCGGAGGCAATGGTCTCCAGTAGTGCGACCAAGTCGTCGTCGTCGGGATCGCCATTTTCGAGAATAAATTTTATTAACGTCCTGGCGCCGATCCGCGTTTTCGGAACCGTATTGAATAGCGCGTGCGTAGCGGCGTCGCAGGCGTCCGCAAGTGGCCGAATTTGCTTTTTCCACGCAGTGTGCGCCGCTCTGTCTCGCAAACTAGGTTCGCTAGTCGCGAGGATTGAGAATTGGAAATCCGCCAGCAGAAAGCGTTCAATTGCCCTAAAAACTGGGTCATCGGGCGCCGGCTCTGCGATTGCCTGCAAGGACGCGCGGCGCTCCGCGTAATTGGATCGAATTGCATGGACAAGTTCGCCATGATCTGGCAGCCGCCGAGCCAAATCGGCCCGCCCGGGAAATTGGATCACCGTCATGATGGCTTCCCCCTGGCCCCCTTTCTATTAATGCACGCAAGTGATTTCTCCGCAATCTCGCCCGCCCCGTAAAATCGAAATTCTTTGTCAGGTACTCTCGTGCCAACAAACCCGGCCCCATTAACCAAGCAGGCTTCGGCTCAAATTCCTCGATGCCGTTGCGCAAATTGGACATCGCGGGCGCCGCCTTTGTTGCTACGACTAGCTCAACAAATTTATTGGCAAAGAATAACAAATAAATGGCGCGCGAGCACAAGCCGCGTCCGGTAAAAGTCTCTTTTTGGATTAGAAAAAGCCCTGCCCATCACGTTTATAGCGGCCCTCCCCAACAAATGGAAGGAAGCCGTTATCGTGAAACGAACACGTGTGACCCTTGTTGCCGCTTTTTGCTTTTCAATCGTTTTCATTGGCGCGTTGTCCGTCGCCAAAGCCCAATCTGGAATTGCCTCAATTTATTCCGGAGGTCGAACCGCAAATGGCGAGAGAGCCGATGCGAACGGCATGACAGCTGCGCACAAAACTCTTCCATTTGGAACGCTGGTGCGCGTCACTCATCAGCGCAGTGGCCGCTCGGTAATCGTGCGAATTAACGACCGCGGTCCATTCGTGGCTGGTCGGGTCATTGACGTGACGCCAGCGGCAGCCCGTGTATTGGGCTTCTCAGGTTTGGCACCCGTGACGCTTGATATCATCGGTCGCCACGGCTGAAGGAGAAAATTCCTGTGACATCCGCGAGAGTTAAAGGGAGAAGCGAGCTGCAGCTGGAGTTGCCGAAGTCGTGATACGAGTCCGTCATATTGAAATGATATGATCTACGAACAATCCCCGAGGACGTTTCAATTAGGGGGGACGGCCCATGACGGTACAGAGTAATCAAAGCCGCCATCCTGATCTTTTTCATGACATGACGGGTCAACTGACTCTCATAGGTGCGGCGGCAATCGTGCTGCTTTTCTTCGCTTGGACTTATATCGACTAACGAACCGCGTTAAGCGACCCGCGAGTGTTAGGCCTATGCAGCAAGGCAGGCATGCCTTATGCACATACCATAGAGAATCAGGCACTTGGCAAGACGCGCTGCATCAGATTACCGCAAAGACTTTTTGGACGGGTTGCATAGCGGGGACGTATAAAATCATAATTGGGTCGGCGGTAAGATCCAAACAGGGGCCAACATATGAAATCGTTAGTTGCGTGGTCGCTCGTTTTGAGCGCGTGTTGCATTGCGTTCATTGTCCCAACGCAACCGGTGAATGCCGCGGGATGGAGTTCAGTCCATAAGTACGTAAAGCCATCTGGCAAATGCACAGGACATGAGCTTCTGGCGAGTTCATATTCGTCTGGAAGGCGCACTTCTAGTGGCGAAAGATTTGATCCGAATGGCAACACTGCAGCGGCGCGCAGTTGGCCTATCGGGACGACACTGACGGTAACAAATCCTCATAATGGCCGTTCCGTAACTGTCAGGATCAATGACAGGGGACCTTGGGGGATCGCTTATCGGATGGGCGCGCGACTTGATCTTGCGCGAGGCGCTGCTCAACGAATTGGAATGCATGGTTCGCAATACGTTTGCATCGCATAGTGGAGATTGTTGATGCGTTGAAGCGAGCCAATGCACAACAGGCGATGGGGAAGCGGGGGATCTACCATTCATCCAATCCAATTGCTGTCTTGTCCGGGCATCACGCTAGATTTGCCCGGATTTAGGTTATTCATTGGAGTCCCAAAATTTGAGTTGCGACAAGATGCACCTTAGCTAGCGAGAAAATATTTGGAACGCGGTAAAAATTGTTCCAAGCAATAACAAGAGAATAATTATCTGCTCTAAACGCGTTGACCGCTCTGTGTTGATGATGTCGGCCAAAGCCTTACCTGTATCCGAAATCACTTGGAGCTTACGAGATAAAAGGTCGGCGCGTTCCTTCAATTCATATTCATCTTCGACCCGATTATAGAAACGCTCGAGGTCTGGTCGCTCCCACAGCACGTCAGGCTTTTCTGCTACGGCTACAAGGCCAGAGACCCGGTGCTGAACTAGCAATGCATTCCCAATGTGTTTCAAGATCGTTCGACGACCTCCCGGAGTACGGCCGTGCTCTGCCAACTCCCGCGCAAGTGGCTCGATGACGTCGAAGACGGCGCTAACGTTCCGTTCATCGTGCGCCAGTATCAAATTTGTTGCCATCGCATCAGCGACGATCAGAACGTGCTCCGGCGTTAACTTCCTGAGCAAGATTTTCCCGTCGGGAGTGATTTGCTCGTCCTTATCTGGCGCGATCTCAATTTGAGCCGAATCCCCCTCGCGACGCGAGAACGCACCAGTAATACGTCCATCAAGACGACGTACAATTTCGTCCTCTTCTAGAGGTGACATGCCGAAGAGAACCACAACACCATAACGAAAAAGTACCGCGTAGCCATCGTGCGCGGCACGAAAAGCCAAAGGTGTGGTTGAAAGTACATCCTTCCGTTCCAGACCGGCTGTATTAATCCGATAGCCAAGTAAAAGCGCTCTAGCAGTGACAAGACGTCTTTCTTGACCGACTATTTCGCTCATAAAAAATCCTATGGGGATGCATGCTGCATCCTTATCTGACGCCCGATGAAATAATCCCAACCGTCACAGAAGTCACGACCGTTCGAGATTTCCGGTTGACGAGTTCTGTCGAGGCTCAATCATTCTAGAACGGGCAGCAAAGGCCAAGTTTTTTCTTCTTCGGCATCAACCTGGCCGGGTCAATGAACTCAACAAGGCACACGCGTTGTTTTGGGTCAATGCAGATCATGGGGCCGATTACGATCAGTAGCAGAAATGAAGGCGCGACACCGCGGTTAAGATACGCGAAACTGCGGAAACATTGATTTCAGCGGGTTTCGTTGCATTCAGCGAGTAAGCGAACATACTTTAGCTCTGCACGCAGAAGTCCCCATTTCCAGAAAACGGTATTTTGCGCCCTAGCGGTATGGAGCGCGCGTCGTCATATGAGTGACGAACAAAAGTGACCGTATGAGCGATCCGATTTCTGAGATACTCGAGCAGACCTGGATGGGTGCCCGGGCGCTGCTGGAATTCGGCAGCCATCTCATCAATCCCACCATCCGGCTCGGCGTCACCGGAATGTCGGGAGCGGGAAAGACTGTATTCATCACCGCTCTTATTCACGGCTTGGTGCGTGGAGGACGATTTCCGGTTTTCGAGGCGCTGGCGAATGGGCGGGTTTCCGAGGCTCGGCTTGCGCCGCAGCCGGACGACGCCGTTCCACGTTTCGATTACGAAAATCACGTGCGCGCGCTCGTCGCCGAACGACGCTGGCCGGACTCGACTCGGCAGATCAGCGAGTTGCGCCTGGTGATTGAATACCAATCGCAATCGGGGGCGATGCGCACGCTTACGCTAGACATCGTTGATTATCCGGGTGAGTGGTTGCTCGACCTACCGCTTCTGGGCAAAAGCTACGATCAATGGTCGGCCGAGAGTCTTGCGCTATCACGGCAGCAGCCACGTGCCGCCCTCGCCTCACGTTGGCATTGCCATCTGAAGACGCTTAATCCGCAGGGACCCGAGGATGAGCAAGCCGCGTTGACCGCAGCGGCGCTATTCACTGATTACCTCAAGTCCTGCCGTGATCAGCGATACGCGATAAGCATGTTGCCTCCCGGACGATTCCTGATGCCGGGTGACCTCGCGGGCTCGCCAGCGCTAACCTTCGCGCCGCTCGATGTGCCGCAAGAGGGTTCAGCGCCCAATAATTCTCTCTGGGCGATGATGCAACGGCGATATGAATCTTATAAAGCGGTAGTGGTGCGGCCGTTCTTCCGGGAGCACTTCGCGCGGTTGGACCGGAACATTGTTCTCGTCGACGTCCTCTCAGCTTTCAATGCTGGGCCCGAAGCTTTGCACGATCTGGAAGGTGCCCTCACCTCGATACTTGCCTGCTTCCGGTTGGGACGCAAAAGCCTGTTAAGTGCGCTGTTCAGTCCGCGTATTGACCGCATCCTGTTCGCCGCCACAAAAGCCGACCATCTTCATCACTCGAGCCATGACCGGCTGGAAGCGATCCTACGACGGATGACTGACCACGCGGTGACGCAGGCACAATTTGCGGGCTCAGAAGTTGACGTCATTGCCCTCGCGGCGGTGCGGGCAACTCACGAGGCGACGATCCAGCAAGGGCGTGAGCATCTTCCGGCGATTGTCGGCGTACCGACCGCTGGCGAAATCCTGGGCCGCCAGAAATTTGACGGACAGACTGAGGCGGCCATGTTTCCCGGGGACATACCGGTCGATCCAGAAACCTTATTCAGTGACGCCGATGCCTTTCATGGTCTTACAAAAGCGTCGGCGCAGGATGCCGATTTCCGCTTCCTGCGGCTGCTCCCGCCCGCCTTGCAAACCGACGAGAGCGGCGAACCGTCGTTCCCACATATCCGCCTTGATCGCGCCCTTCAATTCCTAATAGGAAGCCATCTGCAATGAGCACGCAATCCCGTCGCCCGACTGCGTTCGCATTGAACGATCCAAAAGTGGTCGTTACTGAAGCCGATATAAAGGCAAGCGCCAAAGCCATCCGGATCACGCCAGAGCCGGAGGTGACGACGCTTCCGGTGCCAATCGTGGCCGCAAGCGCGCAACCAAGAAAACGCTTTCGCTGGGCGACCCTGTTCTGGTCAGCGCTCGGCGGGCTCGTCGCGCTGGGCTTGGGTCTTGCTGCTACGCGTCTCATTGAGGATCTCTTTGCACGCAGTCAGATACTCGGTTGGCTTGGAGTGTCGCTTGCCGCAATCGCCGCACTTGCGCTCCTCGTTGTCGCGATCCATGAACTGCGCAGCTTGTTGCAACTTTCGGCGGTTGAGGAACTACGCGACCGCGTGGCTGCCACGATCGTTAGCGACCGTCGGGCCGATGGTATCGCGATTACCCGCGCGCTCCTGCGGCTCACCAGCAATGCACCGCACCTTGCCCGCGCCCGCAAGATGCTTGCGAGCCATATCGACGACATCATCGACGGGGCCGACCTGATACGCCTGGCCGAACGTAGCTTGATGACGCCACTCGATCAGGAAGCAAAACAGCTGGTCAGTGCGGCAGCGGTGCGCGTCTCTATCGTCACGGCGGTGAGCCCGCGCGCGATACTTGATATGCTGTTCGTTTTTGCAACCGCGCTAGGCCTTATACGGCGGCTGGCTTACCTCTATGGCGGGCGACCAAGTACTCTCGGACTGATCCGTTTGATGCGGCTGTGCGTGGCACACCTGACGGTAACCGGCGGGCTCGCGATCGGCGACAGCATGATGCAGCAGATGCTCGGCCACGGCGTCGTCGCCAAGCTCTCAACCCGATTGGGCGAGGGCATGCTCAACGGATTGCTTACCGCTCGGCTCGGGCTGGCTGCGATCGAAGTTACGCGGCCATTGCCGTTTGTTGCGCTAGCGCGACCGGCACTCGGCGACCTTGCGGCTGATCTCATACGCCAGAGCGCACGAGCCGACTAAGACGTATTTCTGGGATTTTGCAGTCCGAACCGTAATAGGCGCCAATCACGGCACAAAATTTATTTCTGGGAAGGAACTGACCGCTCGCGAACAACACTGGCTTTTGTTAACGAACGAATTAGTAGCCGTTACTATTGCACGACTACCGTCGCGCCAATTTTTGTACGATTGTATAGGTCGACAATGTCCTCGTTGGACAAACGAATGCAGCCTGATGATACACTACCACCAAGCTTCCAGGGCTCGTTCGTCCCATGGATGCGATATAGCGTACCACCAAGATAGAGAGCCCGCGCCCCCAGTGGATTGTCCGGCCCGCCCGGCACGTGATGTGGCAGATTGGGAAGGCGCTTCAGGATATCTGGCGTAGGCGTCCAATCCGGCCACTCGCGCTTGTCGGCAACGGTGGTGACGCCCGACCAACCGTAGCCCTCCATGCCGACGGCGATACCATAACTGATCGCCCTGCCGCCACCTAGTAGGTAGTAAAGTCGCCGTTTGCTGGTATTGACGACAATCGTTCCTGCGGGGCGCGTGCTTGGATAGTCCACCTCTTGGTTCGGAATACGCTCATAAATTATGCCGAAGGGAGTCTGGAGCGACCATACTTGGCCCGTTTCGCCAGTATGCCTGGATTGCCCCGAACCTGCCGCTTGGGTGCCACTAGGCGCACTATTCGCAGCACAGGTACCAAACAATGACATCGCGATTGTTATCGCGAGCAGACCAAGAGGAAATCTCACGACGAGCTCCGTACTAATCAGCCAATTTCAATGTTGGCCATCCCCAATTTGTTGTCTCCTGCTTTGTATCGCAAAATCAGACTTGGCTACTGCCCACATCTATCGCGATACAGCTATGTCAACCAACGAAAAGGCCCCAGGAAGAAAGGCCCCAGGGAATTGTCCGGGAGCCTTTTTGATTGCACTCGAATTGCTCAGCCGGTCATTTTCTTGACCGCGGTCGGCAGTGTGTCCACGAAGCATCGCTCGACAAAACAATGACACGAGAGACACACACCAGCCGCACGCAGCTGGGGCTTTATGTCTATCATCGTAATGCGAGCGCTTAAGGTGCTTGTGGTTTGGTTACCCACCCCGGCTCCGGACCTACTCTGGTGATTGAGTTCAGCCCTTGGTCACTACTGGTGCGGGTGCTTTACCCTTGCCAATAATCGGAGCCTTGCCCTTGCCGGCCCAAGGACCCCAACCACAACCAGCGAGGCTCAAGGCGAGTACGAGAGAGCAGATTACCACTAGCATCTTTTTCATGAGGTGCCCCTGTTTAAACAGCGAATCCACTATCGCACGTCTCGAATTTTCAGCTAGTGCAGAAAAGTCACAGTACTCGGAAAAATTACATGTCTTCCTTGCGGCCACCGCCCAAGTTATTGATCTTACTACTCAAAATCAAAGCGCCCAATCATTCGCCCCGGGCGATTAATTTGGCCGTGCACGGCAAAATCTGCCGCCTGTTATCAGGAGCATTTTTTGATCGATGTGATCATCAGCCACGTGACACAAATAATGCGTTAGTTATCCTAGCCGGGGAATAACTTTGCGCCACGCTGAATGCCTGGAACACGCTGAATGCCTAGAAGGAGAATAGATTGTCGCTAACAACGCGGTGTGTTTCAGCAATCGTCGTGCTTACCGCCTCGACAATTTGCGTCAACGCACAGCTTTCTCCACTTTGGCAGGGTTGTACTGGAAATCCGGATATTGACTGGGATCAGCAGCTTAAAAATTGTACCGCCCTTATTCAGTCCGGAACGGAGCAAAAAGAAAACCTCGCTATCGCCTTCTACAACCGAGCACTGGCCTACGAAAGCAAATATGACTACGTACGCGCCATCGCCGACTACGACGAGGCGATCCGGCTCAATCCAAACGACGCCGACGCGTTATTGTATCGAGGTCTCGATAAGCAGAGAATTGGGGACAAAGCTGGTGCGGAAGCCGACATAGCCGCTGCGGAGCGCTTAAATCCGAATATCAGAAAGTAAGCAAGGCGATGGGCCCCGCCCGACTACGTCCTTGATGATCGAATTTGATCTAAAAGGTGAAGCGCGCAGAGCCTGAGGACTGCCGCATAGAATCCGTCCGTGGCAAGCACAGCAGGGTTTCGTACTACACTAAACGCCCGCAATCCGCTGAGTTTACGATAAGCATTGGACAGACGAATAACGCGCGCTAATGCTAATTTGACCAAAACGTAATATCACGCAATATTATCGCCCAATCGAGCCACTTTGGAGGTGATGAAGATGCGTCGTGTGATCGCTCTATTTTTTGTTTTTTTCTCTGCGGTCGTAGCATCTGCGCAAATCCAAACCCCATCCAATAGCCGCCTGCAAGTTATCACAAAAACAAAACTTATTAAGATTGCCTATCGCGCAGATGCTAGACCATTTTCATTTTTGAATGACAAAGGCGAACCCGCCGGCTTCAGTATCGATATCTGCAAACTCGTTGTTAGCTCGCTTGAACATCAGCTTGGACTTGACAGCATTAAGATCGAGTGGGTTCCGGTAACGTTGCAGACACGTTTTTCCGCGGTGGCCAGTGGCAAAGCTGACATGGAGTGCGGATCGAGCACTGTAACGCTCGGCCGCATGAAAGAGGTTGACTTTTCGAATTTCATTTTTCTCGAAAGTACCGGCATCATTGTAAAGAAAGCTTCTAATATACGATCGTTTTCCGATATGACAGGCAAGAAAATTGCAGTGCCCTTAGGTACAACCAACGAGCAGGCGATCATTGCGCAGCTAAAGCAACAGAAAGTTGAAGCAACCCTCATTTCCGTAAAGGATGGCAGTGAAGGTATTGCCATGTTGGAGGCAGGCGATGTTGATGGTTTTGCAAGCGATAAGTTGCTGCTAGTTGGCGCTCACATTAAGAATCCCGAAGCGTTGGTGATGCTGCCGGACGATTTGTCCGTCGAGCCTTATGCAATTGCATTGCCTCTTGGCGATTGGGCCTTTCGCCTCGCAGTGAATACGGGACTTGCGCAGATTTTCCGCACTGGCCAGGTTCTCACCGTATTTCAAGCGTGGTTCGATCGGATAGGTCTGCAAATGAGTCCTGTTTTAAGAGTGATGTATGGCCTCGGAGCTTTGTCGGATTGATCGTACTGCAGATAAATCAGTTAAGTAACGTTTGTGCTTTCGTCCCATATCAATGTGGGGCGGGCTCGCTCCCCGGCCCAGCAACCTCTTGCTTAACGGTCGCGCCCTGAGGACCGCAAGATTCGGGCTCGCGTCGATAGCTCAGTGGGCTGGTCTCATCAAACCAGCAAGAACCGACCGGCTCTGCTGGCTTGCCCATGCTTTATCGCAGTCGGCAGTGTACTTGGGTTCCTTGCAGCGACCCACAACCTTTGCGCAAGTTCTTTGCGATCCGCTTGATAATCGAGCACGTAGAAATTGGTCAACAAACCTGTCTGATCGAAACAAATGACGCGCTAGTATGCGTGGGCTGAGGGGCTTCCGATACGGAGTACCAGCAATGTGTGACTACAGCCTTCAAAACGTAAGGTCACGGCCAGCAAAGGTCGGCGACAAACTCACCACACGTGATTTCGGTACCGGCACACGTGGGTTCGCCGCGGCAGAAGATGCGACAGTGGCGGTTTGTGTTCTTCCGGGAACCGAGCTTGCGTTTTCTCGCTCGGTGATCGTTTCAGATGACCAACTCATCATCGGTTGGAAGGCTCAAGCGCTAACTCACGCGACGGCA
>Ga0207723_100080_pt1 | contig 12726 bp, 11 predicted proteins | sample LuqExpMetageno27_FD_187785 | JGI IMG/M metagenome (GOLD analysis project Ga0207723, IMG submission 187785) | Tropical forest soil microbial communities from Luquillo Experimental Forest, Puerto Rico - Sample 27 (SPAdes) | ecosystem: Environmental > Terrestrial > Soil > Tropical forest ...
GGTGCCGGTGCCCGTCCAGCTGCCGGCGAAATTGGCGAAGGGTCCCGAGGCTGCCGACGCGAACGGCAGCACCGAGAAAATCACCGTGGCACACGTGAACGCAGCGAGGAAGACAAACGGTAATCGGCGTGAGGTACGCTGCAATGGCAAGCTCCCTATCAGATAGGCTTACGGCGAGGCGGTCATGTCACAATCTAGGGTAGACGATTCTGCCAGAAATAGATGTCCGCGTACACGCCCGCGTCGACATGGCACTTGGAAGCGGAGACAGTGTCAGTCGGAGATTAGTCGCAGGCGTGCCGGATCCAACAGAAGGCGTTCCAATATGCCTGGTCCCACGGCATTCGAAAAATGCTCCTTTTTCGGCCACGCTTTTTCCGAGGAATCCAATGGCCTGTTGATAACCCGCTTCCTAGGCGCCTGAGCGCGGGCTATCTGTGAAGCGGCTAGTTTTGGATACCGGTGATGCCCCTACATCTCATCAAGCTTTGCGTCGGTTGCGGCTCCGTCGCTGACCTTGAAGACTGGATCATGCTCAAGCTTAAGGAGAAGAAAAAGCGCCGGCAGAAGCCGGAGCATATACATACCACCCGGATGTTCCCTAAGCGCGCCGGAGAGCTGATTGCAGGCGGCTCGCTCTATTGGGTGATCCGCGGGCAGATCGCCTGCCGGGAACGCATACTCGATGTTCGTTCGACGACCGGCAGGGATGGCATCAAGCGTTGCCAGGTCGTGCTCGACGGCAAGGTGGTACTGGTGGAGCCACGTCCGCGCGCGGCCTTCCAGGGCTGGCGCTATCTGAAAACCAAAGATGCCCCGCGCGACCTGTCGCGCGCGGCGCCTGGCGCAGCGAAAATGCCGGAGCGCATGCGGCGCGAGCTGCAGCAACTGGGTCTCCTCTAAGTCTCGGCCTATCGTCGTTTGCGCGTCGGAAGCGGTAGAGCTTGGCTAAACCGCGATGTTATCGATGAGCCGTGCATTGCCGATCTTGGCAGCAACCAAGAGACGGATGCGCCCGTCTTTGCGCGAGGCAACGGGCGCCAGCGTTTGCGCGTGCCGCGCTTCCAAGTAATCGACCGCGAAACCGGCGTGGCCGATGGCGGAGCGGCCTTCTTCGAGGACCATCTCGATCGGCTCGCCTTGATTGATCCGGGCGGCGCTCGCCTCGAGCACACGATGCAGCGTCAACGCCGCTCTGCGTTCGGCCGCCGAAAGATAGGCGTTGCGCGACGACAACGCCAAGCCGTCCTTCTCGCGCACCGTCGGCACGCCGATCACCTTGAGCGGCAAATCAAGATCTTTGGCCATCTGGGTGACGACGCGCAGTTGCTGGTAATCCTTCTCGCCGAAGATGGCGAAGTCGGGCGCTACCTGCGTGAAAAGCTTGGCAACGACGGTGGCAACACCGCCGAAGAAGTGCGGACGGAACTTGTCTTCGAGTCCTGCCCTGGCGGCGCCTTCCGGTGCGATGCGGGTGACGAAGCCTTCCGGATACATCACCTCGGACGTCGGTGCCCACACCAGATCGGTTTTGGACTCGGTGAGCGCCGCGATGTCCTTTTCCAAACCGCGCGGATAGCTAGCGAAATCCTCGTGCGGCGCGAATTGTGTCGGATTGACGAAAATCGAAACGACGACGCGGCGGGCGCGTCGGCGCGCCTCTTTAACCAAAGCCAGATGACCGGCGTGCAGCGCGCCCATCGTTGGAACCAGGGCAATGCGCGCGCCGCCCCGTCGGTATCGCTCAATGGTGCGGCGAAGCGCAGGAATCGTGCGCACGACGGTCGGACGGTTTGTCATTGATCGTCGATCGGGTAGCGCTGGAACTGGCACCCGACCTAGCAAACTATTGTCAATTCGGCCATTCTGATTAATGCTGAAGCTTAACTGAAGCGCGGCAACCGCTCGCGCCGAGTGGCGCTGGTCATGGACCGCCACCGCAAGTCGACGACGTGTAACGTCGTTTCCCCCGTCAATTATTTATCGGTATGTCCAGCGTGTGGATGACGCGCGCCCACCGCTCGGTTTCGCTCTTGATGAACTGGCCGAAATCATCCGGGCTGCCGCCCAGCGCGTCCAGACCTTCCGCATGAAGCTGATTGAGGACTTGCGGGTCCTTAAGCGCGTCATTTGTCGCCCTCGATAGCTTCTCGATAATCGGTGCCGGCGTGCCGGCCGGCGCGAGAATGCCGAACCACAGTCCGGTATCGAAGTCGGGAATTGCGGCTTCAGAAATGGTGGGCAAGTCGGGCGCGATGCTCGCGCGCTGATGCCCTGTGGTTGCCAGCGCCTTTACCGTTCCCTGCCGCATCAGCCCCAACACCGTCGAGGCCGGCGCGAACATGATCTGAACACGGCCCGCAATCAGGTCGGTGACCGTCTGCGCGCTGCCCGGATAAAGCACTGATGTTATTTTTATCCCGGCCATCTGAGCAAAAAGCTCCGTCGTCAGATGGGGCCCGCTGCCGACGCCGGATGCGCCGTAGAGCAGTTCACCGGGATTTGCTTTGGCCATCGCGATCAACCCTTTGACGTCGTTGACACCGAGCTTTGGATTGACGACGAGGATGTTCGGCAGCGAAGCGACGAGTACGACCGGGGCGAGGTCCCTCTCGAAATCAGGGCCGCGGCCAGGCATTATCGTAGTGTTGATCGTTGCCGCGATCGTTGCGAGCAAGAGCGTGTAGCCATCCTTGGGAGCGCGCGCGACATATTCGGTGGCGATCATACTGCTGGCTCCCGGCCGGTCCTCCACCGCTACGGACTGTCCCAGAATGTCGCCGAGCTTGTGTCCGATAATCCGCGCCGCGACGTCGCCGCTCGAACCGGCGGCAAACCCGACGATCAGCCGGATCGGCCGGCTTGGATAGTTGTCGCTGGCCTGCGCGGGAACGGGAAACAGGACCAGCGTAGCGATCGCCAGGCAAAGAAACCTCGTCATCCGCGGCATGCTTGGTCTCCCTGACGCTCCGTTCGACGACAGCAATTTTGCGAATTCTACGTGCGTAAAACCAGAACCGCTACCGAACCGATACCCCGACACGGCTTGCGGCAATCATTGCTGGTCGCCATCTAATCGGATGCACGTGCTGAATGGTGTAAACTACGGCCATGAGCCAGGATCCTCCTTCCCGACAAACTCCGGCGCCGGCGTCGTCGAAGCCAGAAATCGCCGACTTCCTGGAAAAGGTGCGTGCGTTAGGACCCACGGCTACAGCTGGCACGCGCGGACGGCTGATCTTCGCGCTCGACGCTACGATGAGCCGGCAGCCGACCTGGGATACCGCCTGCACATTGCAAGCCGACATGTTCCGCGAAGCTGCGAGCACCGGCGGACTCGACATCCAACTGGTCTATTTCCGAGGCTTGGGCGAATGCTGCGCCTCCGGCTGGATTGCCGGCAGCGAGAAGCTCGCCAAACTAATGTCGCGGATCGACTGCCGCGGCGGTCACACCCAAATAGGTAAGGTGTTGACCCACGCGCGCGCAGAATACGCTAAGCAGCGCGTGCAGGCGCTGGTGTTCGTCGGCGATGCCATGGAGGAAAAGATCGACGACCTGTGTCGAGCGGCCGGTGAACTCGGGCTGCTTGGTATGCCGGTGTTCATGTTTCAGGAAGGACACGATCCGGTGGCGGAGAACGCCTATCGGGAAATCGCCCGCCTGTCGCGCGGCGCCTATTGTCGCTTCGACACCGGCGCGGCCCACCAGCTCGGTGAGCTGCTGCGCGCGGTCGCCGCTTATGCCGCCGGTGGCATCAAGGCACTCAGCGACCTGTCGGCACGCCGCTCCGACGGCGCGCGCAAGCTCTTGGCGCAACTCAAGTAGCCATGCCGATCATCATCTTTGGCCTGCTCGTGCTGGCGCTCGCCCTATGGGTGATCAGTGTCATCTCGAAGGTCGATCCGAAAATTGCCGCGCGCGTGGTGAAGGTCAGCGGCGGTCTGATCGCACTCGGCGTTGCGGTCTTCCTCGGCCTCCGAGGCGAAATCGGCGTCGCCATCCCGCTAGCCGTTTTTGGACTCGGCTTGCTCGGCTGGGTGCCGTTTGGCAGCGCCGGTTTGAGCCAACGCACCCGCAAGAGCGCCGGTCAGGCCTCGCGCGTACGCTCGGCCTTCCTCGAAATGGAGCTCGACCACGACAGCGGTGCCATGCGCGGTCGTATCATCGCCGGCAGCCATCAGGGCGCGTCGCTCGAGGCACTGGACGTGAACACGCTTGTTGGTTTGCTGGATGAGATGGATGAGGAGAGCCGGGCGCTACTTGTTGCGTATCTTGACCGCCGGGATGCCGGTTGGAGTAAATACGCGCAGGCTCACGCGGCGGCGGGGCGGGCTGCCTCGGGTAGCGGCAAAATGACGGAAGAGGAGGCCTATCAGATCCTTGGCGTGCAACCGGGTGCTAGCACCGACGAGATCACACGCGCGCATCGCACGCTCATGAAGAAACTGCATCCCGACCAAGGGGGGTCGACGTACTTGGCCGCTCGCGTCAACGAAGCCAAGGAAATCCTTTTTCGCCGCCATCGCTGAGGTACTCCGTACGCAACACCATCAGCGGCTCCTGGTTCGGCCCATCCCGTCTCGCAGTTTCTTAGTCCTCAATTCTTCACCAGCACGCAGGGAATTTCGCTGTGCTTGAGGTGCTTGCAGGCGTTTTCCGCCTGAGCTTTGTCCAAGCCGGCAAAGCGCGCGCGATAGAGCGACTTGTCGCCCTTCGTCACTCGTTCGGTGAACGGATCGGCTTGGCCGAGCGCGGCCTTAGCTTTCTCCTGCGCGGCGGCAAGCCGAAGCTTGGCTTCTTTCTCGTCATCGAAAGCACCGACCTGGATCATCCAGCTACCGCTGCGCAGCTTGACCTTTTGTTCCGGTGTAACCGCCGCGACAGGCAGGCTTTCACTGGTCGAAGCCACTTTGACTTGTGTCGAAACGACAGCATCCGTCCGGTTGTCAGGCACGACCGGCGATGCCGGAGGCTCAGGCACATTGGTGACGTTCGTCGGAACGATCGTAGCCGGTGCCGGCACGAGCTTGCCGGTATCGGGCGCCGGCGGCGAGAGCGACTCGGTGTGCGTGGCGGTGGGTTGCACGGTGATAGTTTTTACCGGGTTCGGCTTGATCGGTTCGGTGGAGCCGATCGCCGGCTCGTCGCGACGGTCAACCGGCGCACGCGCCGGGGCGATCGGCATTATAGATGCGACCCTAGGTTTGGTTGCGGCTTCCTTGATTTCGTTGATTTCCTTGACACGCGCCTCCGCGACATCCGAACCTTCCACGACAGGCGGCGCAGTGCGCGTCGCCGCGGCTACATTGATGTTGCTGTCGATCAGACTGACCACGCGGGCATCGCGCGCGTTTGCGGTACGTCCACCGAATACCACTGCAACGATATGCCGATTGAGGCGGCGCACCGACGTCACGATGTTGAATCCGGAATCGTGGATGTAGCCGGTCTTGATGCCGTCAACGCCGGCAACAGTGCCGAGCAGATGATTGTGGTTGCGCACCGTATTGCCGCGGAAGGTGAAGGTGCGGGTGGAAAAATAACCGTAATATTTCGGAAATCGATCCTGAATTGCGCGGCCGAGAATGGCTTGGTCGCGGGCGGTGGTGATCTGCTGGTCGTCAGGCAGGCCTGAGGCGTTGTGGTAGGTCGTATGCGTCATGCCAAGCGCACGTGCCTTGCCGGTCATTAGCTTGGCGAATTCGATTTCATCGCCGGCCAGCGCTTCAGCGACGATCACCGCCACGTCATTGGCGGACTTGGTGACAATGGCGCGGATTGCAGTCTCGACAGAGATCGTTTCGCCCGGCTTCAGGCCCAGCTTCGATGGCGCCTGCGCGGCGGCATGTGCCGAGACCGGCATTTCAGCCGACGTCTTGATCTTGCCCGCCTCCAGACGCTCGAACAGCAGATAGAGGGTCATGATCTTGGTCAGCGAAGCGGGGTGGCGTGGGCTGTCAGCGTTGGTCGCCTGCATCACCGCGCCGGAATTAGCGTCGACCACGATCGATGCGAAAGAAGGTTCGTAATGCTCGGCGGCGACAGGGCGGGAATGATGGCGATGATGACGTCCACGCGCGCCAGCATCCGTGCTGGCCGCGGCGGTGATAACTATCGTAGATAAACCGATAACGCCCCAATAGAGAGCGCGTCGGACCACCGCTCCGGGACGCAACATCGGCTCTCCCCCAACCCCCGTTTCTGAGGCGCGCGTTAAAGCGCGCCATCATGGCGGTTTTATAGCGTTACCGCGCCGCCATAAATTGCGATCACGACGCCATAAATCACGACCATAGGAAAACAGGGTTTATAAATTCTTGACGCAATCCATTGGAATTAATGTAATTTTCGCACTGCAAAAAACCGCTTGACTTTTTTGTGCAGTGCGATATCAGGTTTTTGTTCCCAGGCAGTTGCCGGGTACAGGGATTACCGATGGCGCCGCCAAGCGGCCAGGAAGGGATGACTATGGTGAAGAGTTTCGAGGACCTCCAGCAGCTTAGCAAGGACAACGTCGAGATGGCCTTGAAGTCGATGGGTATTCTGTCGAAAGGCACTCAGGCCATCGCGGCCGAGGTCGCCGATTACTCGAAAAAGTCTTTCGAAGATGGAACTGCCGCACTCGAGAAGCTGTTCGGGGTCAAGTCGTTCGACAAGGCGATCGAGGTGCAGGGCGAATACGCCAGGGCGGCCTATGAAGGCTTCGTGGCCAAGGTGTGCAAGCTCGGTGAGCTTTATGCCGATCTCGCGAAGGAGACCTACAAGCCTTTCGAAAGTCTGATGGCGAAAGCGAAGTAAGTGCTGTTGCGTAAGGCGTAAACGTCAAACTAAGGCGTAAGCGTCAATAAGCGTCAAAGAGAAAGCCCGGCTCGGTTAGCCGGGCTTTTGTTTTGCCGGAGGTCGCCGTTTACTTGGCGACGCGCAGCTTTCAGGTTGGTGCCGATCTGGGTGGCAACTTGCAAGACCTGGCGGGTGCAAGTCAGCGGATAGAACTCGTCCGAACTGCTGGCGCGATTCTGCAACAGCGTGGAACTCAGCGATCCGTCAGCATTCATTTGGATCGCATAGTCTGCCGCGTGGACCGTTCTTCAAGGCGATTCGAACGGCAGATACTGCGGCACGGTAATAATCGGGTGACCAACAAAATAAGTGTCCGAAGCCACCCAATTTCGCCCGAAACCGGCCCGATTTGTGTCGTAGTGGGACAAAAATCGCGACTTGGCCTAGCTGGGCCGGGGTTATTATGATGGAGGCGTGGTCTCGCGCGGGCGGCGCGGCCTCACGTGGTGCAGTCCAAATATTGCTTGCCTCGGCAATGCTATGACGTGGAAAACAATCAATGTACCCGGCCAGGAGAGGGCCGGCTTCTGGGGGGATCGCATACCCCGATTGGCGGACGACGACCGCAAGCGGCGCAACGACCAGGGCGGTCCGGGCACCGCGGTCATCACCAAAACTAAGACGCAGACGAAACGCCCGAACCTCTACCGCGTTCTAATCTTGAACGACGATTACACGCCGATGGAATTCGTGGTGCACGTGTTGGAACGCTTCTTCGGCAAGGACCACGAGGCCGCGACGCGGATTATGCTGCATGTGCACCACCATGGAATTGGCGAATGCGGTATCTATACTTATGAGGTGGCGGAGACCAAAGTCACTCAGGTGATGGACTTTGCCCGCAAACATCAGCATCCTTTGCAGTGCGTGATGGAAAAAAAGTGAGTCGCTGGGAGCGGTATCCAATACAAATGGGTATGGAAATCTAAATGCCAACGTTTTCCCGCAGTCTCGAGCAGTCGCTCCATCGGGCACTGGCCCTCGCCAATGAGCGGCATCATGAATACGCGACGTTGGAGCATCTGTTGCTGGCGCTGATCGACGATCAGGACGCCTCAGCCGTGATGCGAGCCTGCAATGTCGACCTCGACAAACTGCGCCGGAGCCTGACAGCTTATCTTGAGTCCGAACTGGAAAACCTGATCACGGATGGCGCCGAGGATTCCAAACCGACAGCCGGCTTCCAGCGCGTGATCCAGCGCGCGGTCATCCACGTGCAATCCTCCGGCCGAGAGGAGGTGACTGGCGCGAACGTGCTGGTGGCGATCTTTGCCGAGCGCGAGAGCCACGCCGCCTATTTCCTGCAAGAGCAGGACATGACGCGCTACGACGCCGTCAATTACATCAGTCACGGCATCGCCAAGCGGCCGGGCCTATCGGAATCGCGCCCGGTGCGCGGCGTCGAGGAGGAAGCCGACACCAAGGGCAGCGAGGAGCCTAAGAAGAAAGGCGACGCACTCGATGCCTATTGCGTCAACCTCAACAAGAAGGCCAAGGACGGCAAGATCGATCCGCTGATCGGCCGCGACAGCGAAATCAACCGCACCATCCAAGTGCTTTGCCGCCGGCAGAAGAACAACCCGTTGTTCGTCGGCGATGCCGGCGTCGGCAAGACCGCGATCGCGGAAGGTCTGGCGCGCCGCATTGTGCACGGCGAGGTGCCGGACGTGCTCAAGGGCGCAACCGTGTTTGCGCTCGACATGGGCACGCTGCTCGCTGGCACGCGCTACCGCGGCGATTTCGAGGAGCGTCTCAAGCAGGTGATCAAGGAGATCGAAGCCTATCCGGGCGCGATCATGTTCATCGATGAGATCCACACCGTGATCGGCGCTGGCGCCACCTCGGGCGGCGCGATGGACGCTTCAAACCTGCTCAAGCCGGCGCTGGCGTCCGGCACGATCCGGTGCATCGGCTCGACCACCTACAAGGAATACCGGCAGTATTTCGAGAAGGATCGTGCGCTGGTGCGACGCTTCCAGAAGATCGACGTAAACGAGCCGAATGTGGCGGATACGATCGAGATTCTGAAAGGGCTGAAGCCGTATTTCGAGGAATATCACAAGCTTAAATACACCAGCGAGGCGATCAAGGCGGCAGTCGAGCTATCCTCGCGCTACATCCATGACCGCAAACTTCCGGACAAGGCGATCGATGTGATCGACGAGTCGGGCGCTGCGCAGATGTTACTTCCGGAAAGCCGGCGCAAGAAAACGATCGGCATCAAGGAGATCGAGACGACGGTCGCCACCATGGCGCGGATACCGCCTAAGACGGTGTCAAAGGATGACGCCGTGGTACTGCAGCATCTCGAACAGACGCTGAAGACGGTTGTCTACGGCCAGGACAAGGCAATCGAATCGCTCGCCGCCTCGATCAAGCTGGCGCGCGCTGGCCTGCGGGAGCCGGAAAAACCGATCGGCTGCTATTTGTTCTCTGGTCCGACCGGCGTCGGCAAGACCGAGGTTGCCAAGCAGCTCGCCGTGGCGCTTGGCGTCGAGCTGATCCGCTTCGACATGTCGGAGTACATGGAGCGGCACACCGTGTCGCGCCTGATCGGTGCGCCTCCCGGCTATGTCGGCTTCGACCAAGGCGGTCTGCTCACTGACGGGGTCGATCAGCATCCGCATTGCGTGCTGCTGCTCGACGAGGTCGAGAAGGCACACCCCGATTTGTTTAACGTGCTCTTGCAGATCATGGATCACGGAAAGCTGACCGACCACAATGGCAAGCAGGTCAACTTCCGCAACGTTATCCTGATCATGACCACCAACGCTGGTGCGGCCGACATGGCGAGGGCGGCATTTGGCTTCACGCGCAACAAACGCGAGGGCGACGATCAGGAGGCGATCAGTCGGATGTTCTCGCCCGAGTTCCGCAACCGGCTCGACGCGACCATTACCTTTGCGCACCTGTCGCAAGAGATCATCAAGATGGTGGTCGAGAAGTTCGTGCTGCAGCTCGAGGCGCAGCTTGGCGACCGCAACGTCACCATCGAGCTGTCGGAAGAAGCTACGCGCTGGCTGATCGCCAACGGCTACGACGAGCTTATGGGCGCGCGGCCGATGGCGCGCGTGATCCAGGAGCACATCAAAAAACCGCTCGCTGACGAGGTACTGTTCGGCCACCTGAAGGCGGGCGGGCACGTGCGGGTGATCGTCGACAAAGACGAGAACGGACGGGACAAGCTCGGCTTCCAGTTCCTCGAGGGCCCGGTCACGCCCAAGCCGGAAAAGCTACCAGTGCAGGTACGGCCGAAGAAGCGCCGGTCGTCGCCGCGGCCGCGGGCTAAACGCAGCTCGGTTCCGAAGGTACCGCTCATCAAGGCCTGATCGGCGCTCAGACGTTCCACAGCGATTGCGATGAAAGTTAGGCGCGCGATCACTGCCGCCAGCGGCTGAGAATGCTGGCGAGAGTCAGATAAGTTGCGCGAGTTTATGGAAGACCGCACGAAGACCCTGCTGCACCTCCGCTCGGGGGACTCCCATTCGTGCAGCCAGCCAGAGCGGCTGCAAGCTTCTTGGCCTGCTCAGCCAATACATCCGGCTTTTCCTTCTCGCTGGCCGGCGGCTTCATAGGCAGGCCTGCCTTGCGCGGGATGATATGGACGTGCAAGTGGAAAACGACTTGCCCGCCGGCGCCCTCGTTGAACTGCTGCATGGTAATCCCGTCGGCCTCGAACGCCGTCATTGCGGCCTTGGCGATCTTCTGCGACACCTTCATTACATACGCGAAATCGTCGGCGCTGACGTCGAGTATGTTGCGCGCCGGCGCCTTGGGCAAGACCAGCGTGTGGCCGGGCGCGCGCGGCATAATGTCGAGGAAGGCGAAGGTCTTGTCATCCTCGTAGACCTTGTAGCTCGGCAGCTCGCCGCGCAGGATCTTGGCGAAGATGTTGTTCGGATCGTAGCTCGGCATCCGGGTCTCCCGCAGACTCAATCTTGCTCGACCAAATCCTTGCGGAACGGCGCGGCCGCCGCAAGCTCCTCGCCGGCCGCCCGCACATAGGCGCGCTCGCGTGTCAGATACTCGGCGATCGCCCGCCGCAAGGCAGGATTGGCGATGAAATGGGCAGAATAGGTAGTTGTTGGCATGTAGCCGCGCGCCAGTTTGTGCTCACCCTGGGCGCCGGCTTCGACCCGCTTGAGCTTGTTCGTGATCGCGTAGTCGATTGCTTGGTAGTAGCACAGCTCGAAATGCAAGAACGGGTGATGCTCGATGGCGCCCCAGTTGCGGCCGAATAGTGTGTCGCTGCCAATGAAATTGAGCGCGCCGCCGATCCAGCGCCCAGCGCGGCGGGCCATCACCAACAAGATGCGGTCGCGCATCTTTTCGCCCGCGATCGAAAAGAATTCGCGTGTGAGATAGGGCCGACCCCATTTTCGTGATCCGGTCTCCATGTAGAAGTGGAAAAACGCATCCCAGACATCCTCGGTTAGGTCCGATCCAGTCACCCAGCGCACCTCGATGCCGGTAGCGATAGCCTCCTTGCGCTCGCGCCGGATGGTCTTGCGTTTGCGCGAGGCAAGATGGCCGAGGAAATCCTCGAAGTTCGCGTAGCCTGCATTCTCCCAATGGAATTGTTGGTCGTTGCGCTGCAGGAAGCCGCGCTCGCCGAGGGTGTGCCACTCCGTGTTGGTCAGGAACGTGATATGTGCCGACGACAACTCGCTGCTGGTCGTGATTTCAACCAAAGCATCGGCGAACGCGTGATGCACAGCTTCGGCTAGCGGGCCCGGACGGGCGAGCAGCCGAGGACCGGTCACTGGCGTGAACGGCACCGCCACCTGCAGCTTGGGATAATAGTCGCCGCCGACGCGCTCGAAGGCCTCGGCCCAGCCGTGATCGAAGACATATTCGCCGCGCGAATGGCTCTTTAGGTAGCACGGCGCGACGCCGAGCAGGTCGCCACCTCGGTCCTCGGCGAGCAGGTGGCGCGGCTGCCATCCGGTGCGGCCGCCGACCGAGTTTGAGGCTTCCAGCGATGACAAAAATGCATGAGAAACGAAGGGATTAGAGACGAACCGTCGTGTAGATAATTTATCCTCGGGTGCCGCATTAGCACAGCCAGCGCAGGCATCCCAAGCCGCGGCCGGAACCTCGGCTAGCGACTGCGCGACGCGAATACGGAGTTCGAAATCGGTCATCGGCTGTCTGGATAGACCAACTTTATGCCGGAAATCGTTCGAACTTAACCCGTTCTTGTGGCTACCGGCCTATTCACGGCCGCCAGCCTTCGAAGATGATCTGGTCGGCCCAGCGTACGCCGCGAGCGCGATCGGCTTCGTTGCGCACAGTCCAGGTAAGCAGCGGCAGGCGGAAGATTGCTCGCGCAATTAGCGGAACTGCCGCTGGCAGGTCACGCACCGCATAGGCAAGGAACTGCGGCCGCGTCCGGATGACATGCAACAGCCACGCCATGCGATGCTTCTCGCCGACAGGCAACGCGCCCGATTCGTTATGGGGGTGACGATGCTCAGCGACCAGGCCGCGGGTGAGTTGCGGCGCGATCGAGCGCACCAGCTCGATCATCCCGGGATCGAACGACATCACCGCCGCCGGACCGCGATATCGGCCGAGCACATCGACGACCCGCCGCACCAGCCGCCGGTCGCCGTCGAAATGGCTCTTGAGTTCGATCACCAGCGCGGCGTGCTCCGCGACCAGGTCGCACAATTCGCCGAGCGTCATTATACGGTCCGCGCTTTCTTTAAAGCACGCTTGCCGGATCTCGACCGCCCGCATCTCGGCCAGCCGGCCGTTGCTTGCGGTCAGCCGGTCGAGCGCCTCGTCATGATACACCATGGCCTCGCCGTCGGCGCTGATCTGTAGATCGCATTCAATGCCGTAGCCGCGAGCGATAGCGGCCGAAAAAGCGGAAGCGGT
>Ga0207723_100081_pt1 | contig 12691 bp, 11 predicted proteins | sample LuqExpMetageno27_FD_187785 | JGI IMG/M metagenome (GOLD analysis project Ga0207723, IMG submission 187785) | Tropical forest soil microbial communities from Luquillo Experimental Forest, Puerto Rico - Sample 27 (SPAdes) | ecosystem: Environmental > Terrestrial > Soil > Tropical forest ...
TGCGCCTTAGCGCTATCGCTGCTGATTATTTTCACCACCTCTTGCGCATCCGCTTTGAGCTTTTCAGTGCTGGGTCCTTGAGCCAGCGCGGCTGATGCCGTAAAGGCGGTCACCAAGATAACAGCACTCACTTTCGCATCCATAAAAGGCCTCAACTCCTATAGCGTCCGGCTAACTTGCATTTCACAAGATCCGATCCGGGTATAGATCAATTCCCATATAAAATTGCCCCAACCGGATTTACGAAAGCGAATCGGGCTTAATCGGCCTACCTAGAAGGATAGGTTCCTTGGCGGAGATGTCTGATGGCAAATTGGATCAAATGCACCCGTAAGGCTGACAAAACGCCCATCTACGTAAATATCGATACGGCAATGTCTATTAGATGGAGCGAGACCGACCACGCCACAATCGTTGCGTATGCGGGCGGCGATATTGACGCGGTTAGGGTGGTCGAGAGTCCCGAAAGTATTCTGGAAGGGCAAAGGCCCTGAGGATTGCCGGGCTTAATCGCCGCCAGACTAGGGTTGTGAAACCTTCACGCGGTTTCGGGATGGAAGCTTTGTCAGATTTTTCGCCCGCATTCGAGCAAGCTTTCGACGAGTGCGGGATGAGTGGCTTAAGGACTACATGTATGCGATTATCGGGACCTATTGTCACGCATCGGACACGGCTCCAATTGGCCCCAACGACGATGCAAACGCCGTCTCGAACACTCAGTGCGCCAGCAGCACTGGCAGGGTCGCATTGCTCATCACATGTTGGGTTGCTCCCCCGAAAATCATTTGCCTCAACCGACTCTGCGTGAAAGCACCCTTGATCAATAGATCGCAACTCAATCCTTGAGCGGCAGCCAGAATTGCCTCACCCGTATTCTTGCCGTTAAGCGTGACAGTCCGCGGCTCCGCCGGAATTCCATTACGTCGAAGGTATCTGATCATTTGCTCCGCGGACGGCCCCGGTACTCCCGTTCCTCCAGTGACCGTCAGAACTGTAACGCGTTCGGCCTTCTCGAGCAGTGGCATTGCAAGAGCCACGGCGCAGGCCTGCTCAGTGCTACCGTTCCAAGGTATCAATACGTTCGTACCAATGCGTTCAGGCGGTGATGGCGGGGACAGGAGCATCGGCCGGCCACTCTCGAACAGACCGGATTCAAGCGCTCTAAGATATAAGCCAGTCGATTGGGCGTCGGGCCGATTCATCACGATCAAATCAAACACGCGGCCGTGGCTGCCAACTACGGATTCGCCTTCCAAAGGCTCGTCTAGCCAGCCGAACGATAGGGACCGAGTATTCTCGGTTGAGCGCGGCACATCATGTTTCTGCATAAAGCTTTCAAACGTCTGTCGTGCTCGCTGCGCCTCAGCCGCAACCTCCCGTATATAGCTTTCCGGTGGAAAGGGGACCGATATGTCGCCTAAAACAAAATCCGCGGTCGCCCAACGCAGCGCCAACCCTTCGATGTAGCTATCGTACTTTCGAGCCAATAGCAGTGCGGTTTCCAGCGCCGACGGGTTGCTGTCATGCCTTTCCATCGGCACCAGGATTGTTTTCATGCTCATGGTCACCCCCAGCCAGCTTTGGTCCGAACCTCACGGCATTTTAGTGGAAAAAAACCCTGTTAAACCTCCCCCCGAAAAAGATTACTCGCTACCGCGCGCACCCATAATGACCCTCATGCGTGGTCACCGATCGCCCCATTGACGTTAGGTCGATTAGAAGCATCATTGAACGATCAAAAGAGTCGTCAGAGCGCCCAAACCGGTGCGATTAGAATTGGCCTCCGACGATTTCTGTTACACCCCGAGACACCCAAAAATCCCTTGGTTAAATTCGTTTCTTTTTCGCAGTCTTGCGGGGCGCTTTCTTTATGTTGGCCTTCTTTTTTTGTGGAGCGCGTTTCTTACCCGTCACTCCTTTCGCGACCTGTTTCTTCGCGCGGGAACTGAGCTGCCTTACTTCTTTCGCGCGCGCAACCTCATGCAACGCTACGCCGGGCGCCGTCGTAGTTACCGCTTCGCCAGCCAGCGCTTTGGCTCCTTTAGCTGCCCTTGCTTCTATTGCCATCGCAACCTTGTCCAAGACTGCGCCAGCGGCAGCTGTAGCAGTCGCCTTAGCCGTAGCGGCAGCACTGGCAACTTCGCTAGCAAGCGCTTTGGCTCCTTCAGCGGCGCTTTTCCCTGCGGCTACCACCGTTTCTTGCGCACTTGCTATACTAGGTTTCCTTGCTTCTATTGTCGTTGTAACCTTATCCAAGACCACGCCGGCCGCAGCCCTAGCGGCGGTCTTAGCCCTAGCAGCGGCCGTAGCAGCAGCATTGGCAACTTCGCCAGCCAGCGCTTTTGCTTTTTCTGCGGCGCTTTTCCCTGCGGCTACAACAATTTCCTGCGCATTCGTTTTGATGTCCTTACTCGTCATTTGCCCGTGTGTCCCTTCCAATTAAATCACATCCGGACGTATTGGTGCCAGAATGGGAACAGTGGCGGCCCTGCCGAACGGTTCGACGCCCGTTGTAGTGAGGCATCTTTGTTTAAGGGTAACCGTAATGCCAACTTTAGTTGATAGTAAAGCGGACATCGCGATTGCATTGCGAACTGTCCGCTAACGACCCGAAGCAGAGCGGCGCCTATCCACGAATGCCTGGAGCTTATCTTGAGCGGCATCGGTCATGGCAACGTTGCAGAAATCCTCCACCGCGTTAGCAATGCTACGACGGTAGTCAAGGTCGTTTTGGCGCATAAATGCAGCGCGGCCGAGACGCATCACGACAGCTGATTTTGCAGCGAATGTTTCGGCCAGGGCTTGTGCGTGGGAAACCAGCTCCTCGTCAGGCACGACTCTGCTGACAAGACCGAGACGATACGCTTCGTCGGCACCGAAGCTCCGACCGGAAAACAACAGCTCAAAAGCACGATGGCGACCAACGATGCGAGGAAGGTGAGCGAAATGTATCGCGGGAATAACGCCAGCATCGATCTCTGGGTATCCAAACGTCGCGTTTCGTCCCGCCAGGATGACATCGCATGAGATGGCCATCGTCATTCCGCCACCGCGCGCCGCGCCTCCGACCGCCGCGATGGAAGGTTTGCCCAGATTGTACTGGGTGTCGTAAAGCCGAACGTAAAGCTCCTGAAGCAGTCCGTGGACTTTTTCTTCTGATTTTCCTAGCAGGATATGCAGGTCGAGTCCGGCCGAAAAGGCTTTGGAAACGGCGCTCGTCAAGACGACCGCCCGAATACCCTCATCCTTCCCGGCAGTCTCGAATGCTGCGACAACGTCCTTTACCATCTCGAGATTGAGTGCGTTTACCGCGGGTCTATTTAGAATAATGCGTGCGACACCGTTTGAAACCTCATAAAGAACCATGTTGTCGGTCATGCGCTAGCTCTCCTGTTGAGGCCGCCAAACACTCGGTGGGCGCAGCACATATGATACCGCATAACCCCAGTTGCGTCGCCAATACACGACCTTTGCAACGAATCCTCCTCCAGCACGTGAGCACCATGAAGAGGGGCGCTGTTAAGGCGCTTCACGATTCGAGGAACCAATCATGCAAACAGTTGTGATATTGCGAAGTCCGTTTTTTTCGGGTGGACGGCGTTGACGCTAGTGGCCAGTTGATCATCCGCCGGCAGGCTGAAGCGCCGTTACGTGCTCGCGCTCTTTGAGAAGCCGCCGCGGTGTGAGCGACATCCCATCATTGGCACGGAAACGCTGCGACGCAGGTCACAGCTAAAATCATTTGAAGCGTGAAATTCGTCACAGGCCAAAACTCACGCTGCGCATTAAATGCGAAATGGAAATTGCATAAATGGGGGAGAAGATGTTTACGCCCTTCCTAAGACAAACAGTTAAAGATGCATACAAAGCAATCCACGATTTTGCTTTACGTATCCGCTTGTCCCATTGGCATCTGATTTCGACAGCGCCGTGCAATCATGAGCTCGAGCTGCGCATCGTTGAAGGTGGAAAGGTCGTAACTCTGGAGTTTCCCTGCTTGCAAACAAATGTGGGGACCTGGATCAATGTGGACCTTGGGTCAGCGATAAGAATTCAACCGGTCCACTGGCGTGTCTGGCAGCGCGAAAAATCTCCTGAGCCTCATCGTTCGCAACTTAAACTGAACGGAAGGTCAACTAGTCGCTTGGTCGGCCATATGCACTTTGCGGGAGTGCCCGTGAGAGCACGTGCCGTAGGAGTTCGGCGCGGGTCATTTCTTCCGGGCAGCACATAAAACAGCGAGACCACTGCGCTCGGTGGGCCGGTGGTCTCGCAGTTTAGATAAGGGCTTGGGTGAGAGCGGGCATGGGGTCCGCCCTTATCCGACAGCGGATTTATAGGCGGAGACGCTCAGCTCGCTACTGTCCCTAGGGGCAGTCCAAAGAATAATGGCCGCGCTTGAAATTAATCAATGCTAAACTCCAGCAACTGTTTGAATATGCCTTGATGAGGGGGCCGGGCGACGGCCCCTGCTCATGGCGGCCCCGATCGTGCGCAAACCGCTGACGCTTCGGTTGGGGCCGCCGATAGGTTCTTTTATGCGCGGGAGATGAATATGGCTGACCAACCTTTTGTGGGCTTCAGTGACATGATGACGCAGAGTTTTGAGCAAACTCGCAAGGCAATGGAGAAATATGCTGATTTATTCCAAAAAGGTATAAAAGCCTCCCCATGGCTTGATACTGATCTAAACAACAAAATGAAAAGCTACGTTGAGAGGAATATTGCTGCTGCGAACGAGTTTGTACGGAAGCTATCCGAAGCCAAGGACGTTCAGTCTTTCTGGCAGATTCAGACTGATTTCATGCAGGCGCAATGGAAGGCGTTCGGCGAACAGACCAAGGACCTTGGCGAGACAGTGAGCAAAAGCACGTCGGGTGTGCTAAAGGACCTAAAGGACCTGTCTTCTTAGGACGCGAGCGATCGAGGCTTAAATGCCGCTCGGAGCGTGAAGCGTCACCAGGTTCAGGATCGCCAAGCGCGCCAGATCAGCTTGCGCCTGTGCCAATCTCATCGGCCAAAGCAAACTCCGGCCGCGCAGTTCAGCGGGCAGTATGATCTCGCGGCCCGTTCACGAGATCGATACGGGCCGCTACGGGTCCGCAACGCACTCAAGAAGCATTCCGGGCGTTACCGTGCATCAGTCGCAATGCGTTCTGAATGCAAATAATTAGCGCACACGCACTTCTCGTTTCGTTCCATCCAAAATTAGCGGCTTGACAATCAGCAGATGAAATCCTGGACTTGTCGCCGTAATTGGGGGGACTGGTAATCCATCTTTTGTTCTTGAAGGCCAGCCTTGCGATCCTCGCGGGTGCTGCGGTCGCTCTTGCCTTCGCTAATGCTCTGCCGCTGCTGAAATAGCGTCTGTTCAGTGCAAATCGTCACGGGCGGCGGCCGCCCGCCCAAAGGGCGCGGTCGGCGCGCTGCATTAGGGAATTTTCCAGAAGCGTGACAAATTCGGCTTCGGCGGACTAATCCCGATGGGACTCACCCACGAAATATTGAAATATCCTAAGATGGCTCGGGTGTATCGACCATCAAACAAAAAGATATCTGCCGCCGCCGCTGCGCCGAGAAAAATCAGAACGCCGAGCAAAACACGCATCTGCCGCCCCGCCCGCTGCAGTCACGGACAGCCTTCTTGATTTCATACCAACGCTAACCGTCTTGCAATCCAAGACCATGCATACCGCACGCGCTCCATCGTACCGTTTGTCGGCGCCAGACTGGAAGCCGGTTTCTGATCAGCGAGGTATTGGACAATGACTGGACCTTCCGTGATGCGTTCGTCATTGCCGAGACCTGACCTTTGCTGGTGATGCTCCAATAATCCCGGTCCGATTTGGTCCTTTTTTCAGAGCGACCACTAAGCTCAATTGTCCAAACGTCGGCTTCAGATCGTCAAGCGAAGGACATGATTGTTGCAAGCCGCAAATAAAATTGAAAAAAGGAGAACCGGCCTCCTCACCCATTATTGCGGCTGGATGCCTGCGGCACGGATAATTTTGGTCCATTTGTCGAGATCGTCGCGTATGATGTTTGCAAATTGCGTGGACGTCGAGGCGACCGCGTCGATTCCAGCATTGGCTAGCTTTGCTTTGACTTCGGCCTTAGCGATTACTTGGGCGCACGCTTTGTTGAGCGTCTCAACAACGGTGCGATCCATGGCCGTTGGTCCCAAGAGTCCATACCAAGTTGAATAGACGTAGTCGGACAATCCGGCCTCGCGCATGGTCGGAACATTTGGTAGTTCAGGCAAGCGTTCTTCGGTGGTCACGGCGAGCGCACGCAGTGTGCCGGACTGAATTTGCTGCATGATCGAACCTGCGGTTTCGATCATGAATTGCACCTGGCCGCCGATGACCGCCATTACTGAAGGCCCACCACCGCGAAACGGAACGTGCGTCACCTTCGCCCCAGTAATCGATGAAAAGAGTTCAACCGCAAGATGACCGGAACTACCTACGCCGGCCGAACCGTAATTGATTTCGCCGGGCTTTCGTTTTGCCGCCTCAATCAGATCGGCGACACTGTGGTATGGCAAACTGGGGGTTATAACGAGCACGCTTGGTGCTATCCCTAACAAGGAGATCGGCGTGAAATCTCCCAAGACATCGTAGTTCAAGCGCTTGAAAAGCGCTGGCCCATAGGTCAGCCCACTATGGAAGACGAGCAGCGTGTAACCGTCGGGTTTAGCTTTGGCCACCACGTCAGCCCCTAAAGTGCCGCCGGCGCCACCGCGATTATCGATATAGAAAGGCTGAGCCAGCTCCCCGCTCAGGTACTCGGCTATAATGCGACCGATAACGTCGGTTGTTCCTCCTGGAGGGAACGGGACCACTACTCGGACCGTACGATTGGGATAGCGTGTATCGGCGAAGGTATGGGAAGCGATGAGCGCGACTCCGGGCAGAGCGATTAATGTGCGGCGTGTCAATCCGAACATGCTTTGATCTCTCAATTCGAATGGCTTGATGATGCAATTTACGATATTGCATACAATAATTTCTGTGCCTCTAGGGGTCTTTTAGGGCCACTGCTCCACCGGCAGCACGCGTACGGTAATCTCACAATCGAGGCTTCCACAACGGACACGAAAGAACATGGGTGATCTAAACAGCCGCGTAGCGCATGTCACCGGCGCGGGTAGCGGGATTGGCCGTGCAATCGCTCTGCGGCTTGCCGCGGACGGAGCAACTGTCGTAGTGACCGACATAGATATCGGAAAGGCTGCAAGCACCGCAAAAGACATTGTAGCGCGAGGCGGCCGCGCTGCTGAGTTCGCGCTCGATGTCGCCAGTCCAGAAGCTGTGCGTAGCGTATTTACAGAAATCGAGCGCCGTTATGGGCAGGTCGATATTCAGGTTAGTCACGCTGGAATAACAACTCGCGCCTCGTTCCTCGATATGTCACTCGAGGTCTTTGATGCCATTTTGCGCACTAATCTTTATGGTGTGTTCCTGTGCGGCCAGGCTGCGGCAAGGCTAATGCGCCAACGCGGTGGACGCATTGTCAATACGACTTCGATCTCCGGTCAGCAGGGAGGCACGGGACGCGCAGCCTACGGCGCATCAAAAGCTGCAATCATCAATCTCACCCAGACGATGGCGCTCGAACTTGCCCCGTTTGACATCTTGGTCAACGCGATAGCGCCCGGCCCCACGCAGGTCGAACGGACGGCACATGGTCCGGGGCAAAAGGCCGCCATGTTGTCCCGGCTTGCAATCAAGCGCTACGCGCGGCCGGAGGAGATCGCCGCAGGCGTCGCTTTCCTAGTCTCCAATCAAAACACCTACATAACCGGACACGTACTCAACATCGACGGGGGCTTCCAGGCGGCCGGTGTAATGTATGACCCAAGTGGCGAGCCAGGATAAGACAATGCCCTATGTGAACTTGCCTGACGGGGCGAGGATTTTCTATCGCGTCGACGATTTTACCGATCCATGGAGCCAGCCAGAAACCATTTTAATGCTGCACGGCTTTTGTCGGAACAGTCGCTTCTGGTACGCGTGGGTTCCGATCCTTGGTCGTCATTTCCGGGTCGTGCGTCCCGACCTGCGCGGTTGCGGAAAATCCGACGTCCCGGCGCCCGGGTTTGCGTGGTCGCTTGCTCAGTACCATGACGATCTCATCACCTTCATGGACATCACTAAAATCGAGCGTGCACATTTCGTTGGCGAGTCGATGGGCGGCATGGTTATGCCGTATATTTACAGCCGCAGCCCGCAGCGCGTAAGTAGCGTGGTCGCCTGTTCGTCAAATCTAGGCGTTAAGGGCGCGATGGCTAAGGAGATGGCTGCTGGCGCCGCGTCTATGACCGATGCCATCGTATCGGCGCCGACCCTCGAGCAATACATTCGAAAGACTGAGTCGAGCCGTCTTGCTGCCGATGAGGTAAGCGAGGCAGCGCGCACTTGGTACGCGCGAGAGTGGGCGCGTACTGCGAGGCGGGTGTGGCACGAATGGTCAGCTATGATCGTTCCACAAATAGAGGTCACAGCCGAGTTGCTCTCCAGATTGCACGTTCCGCTGCTGTTCATCGCCGCGTCTCGAACGGTAAAGCTGCCGCTCGAAGAGGCCCGCTTCTGGATCAATCATGCGCCGGATGCCCATCTCGACATCATCGACAGCGCAAGCCAGGGTCTGGCATTCGCCAAGGCCGAGGAATGTGCGCACCTGACGTTGCGCTTCCTATTGGCGCGGCAGCGAGCGTGATGAGCGGCCGTCCCATTGTGCACCGGCCCCGAGGCTCCCATTCAAAGCATTTTCGGCGGGAAACAAATCGCCAAAGATGGCCTTGATCTCCGCGTTTAACAGAGCGGTCACGGCGTTTGGTTCGTCGCCGCGCTAATCGCACTCGAAGCTTGTCGGGTTAAAGTAGCAGGTTGCCGATGAGCTGATATCGTGCGATCCAGTGCCGCAGAAAACCACCGAATATTTCCGCACTAGGAACTTGAAATGACCCACGCCAATCCTTTACTGCATAAGTCGTCGCGCGTCCTACCCAAACACGTCGTGGTAGTTGGTGCCGGCACAATTGGTCCCGACATTGGCTATTATCTTAAGGTCGCCATCCCCGGTCTCAAATTGCATCTGATCGACGTTATGCAGGCACCACTTGATCGAGCCGTCGAACGCTTCAAGAGTTACGCGCGTAAGGGAGTCGAGCGCGGCAAGATGAGCGAGACCCAGGCACGACAGATCACTGAAAATCTTCACACCTCGATCGATTATGCAGTTGCGCGCGACGCCGATTGGGTGCTGGAGGCCGCTACAGAAGATCTTACGGTTAAGCGTAAAATTTTTGCGCAGCTCGAGCACCTGATGCGACCGGAGGCAATTTTAACCTCGAATACCAGCTCTTTGCCTGCGGCACACATTTTTAGCGAGTTGCGGCATAAGAGCCGAGCAACGGTGACACATTTCTTCGCGCCCGCGTGGCGCAATCCGATCGTAGAGGTGATCAATTGGCCCGGCACCAATCCATCCCTTATCGACGATCTCAATTGGATATTTTGCATGACTGGCAAGGTGCCGTTGGTCACTGCAGATGTCCCCTGCTTCATGCTTGATCGCATATTTGACAATTGGTGCAATGACGCCGCTTTGCTCTTAAGCAAAGCGACCGCAGCGGAGATCGATTCCACCACGTTCGAATTCGTGCATGCTGGCCCCTTCTTTGTACTCAATCTCGCGAACGGTAATCCGATCATTGTTGAGACAAATAACCTGCAGGCAGACGAAGAGGGTGAGCATTATCGGCCGGCACCGATTTTCAACTCGGTGCAGAGCTGGCGCACGGCCCCGATGGGAAAAGCCGTCACGGTCAAACCGGAAGTCAAGACCTACATACGCGATCGCATGCTCGGCATCCTTATTTCACAGACGGTTGACATTCTCGACCGCGAGATCGGCGAGCCCGCCGATCTCGAACTCGGTTGCCGGCTGGCGCTTGGTTTCAAGGAAGGCCCACTCAACATCATGCGGCGCATCGGCGATGACGAGGTTAACCGTGTCGTCACGCATTTGCAGCGTGAGCGGCCGGGCCTGCCGCAGCCGCGCCGACCGCTCGGCGAGTACCAAAAGTTTCATCGCCACGTGCTTCTTGATGATATTGGCGACGTGAAACTGATCACCATTCGCCGTCCAGAGACGCTCAATGCTGTTAATGACGACGTCACCGAGGAAATTCTCGCCGCGATTCGTTGCTTCGAAGACAACACGAAGATACGCGGCTTCGTGGTCACTGGTTATGGCCCGCGCGCCTTTTCCGCTGGCGCCGACATCGGTCGCTTTCCGAGCGTGCTCGGTGACGCAGAAGCGGCGGTACGGTACGCGCGTGATTGTGCGCGTCTACTCGTGCACATCGACGAAATGAAAAAGCCGGTGGTTGCCGCGCTCAATGGGATGGCGCTCGGCGGCGGTTTGGAAATTGTCTTGCGCTGTCACGGAATCGTAGCGGTTCGCGGAGTTTCGCTTCAACTGCCAGAAATTATGCTTGGAATTGTGCCGGCTCTAGGCGGCATGGTAGTTCCCTATCGGCGCTGGCCCAAGGCCGCGCCAGTATTCCACGACATGTTGCGCCGAGCAGAACGCATGTCGGCGAAAACCGCGCTCGATATCGGCATGATCGACACGCTAGCTGACGACCATGCTAGCCTCATCGCCGCTGCGGTCGAACGGGTGCACGCGTTAACTGACCGGCGGTTTCAAATGGTCGACGGTCCTGTTCAGATTGCATTGCCGGTACCGATCGAGCCGGTGGCGGCAAACGGCCAGCGACTCAGTGCAGAGATCATCCGGATTTTGGAATCCACCATTTCGGAAGCAGCGGCAGCACCGACTTTTTCAGCCGCCCTGGAAATCGGCTATCGTGCATTTGGCGCGAGCGCCTGCACTACAGCGGCGCGCGAAGGCATAGATGCTTTTTTGCAGCGCCGCACCCCGGATTTTGGCAAAACTGGCTAAGATGCTGGGGCAAAAACCGAAATAAGGTTCCCCCAAATTCATTCCGTCCGCGCTACCATCCCCAGATAGGTCTCGACCACACGGGGATTGTTAGCAAGCTCGGCGGCTGGGCCCTCGAGTACAAATTCGCCCATTTCCAGCACGTAACCATAGTCGGCGATTTGCAACGCCGCCCGGGCATTCTGCTCGACCAGCAAAATCGATACTCCGAGCTGCTTTAAATCAGCGATGACATGAAAAATGTCGCGCACGATCCGCGGCGCCAGCCCTAGGCTAGGCTCGTCGAGCATCAACAGCTTTGGGCGCGCCATCAGCGCGCGACCAAGCGCCAGCATTTGCCGCTCGCCGCCTGACAGCGTACCAGCGAGCTGTGAGCTACGTTCATGCAAGCGCGGGAAACGCTTATAGACTGCAGCGAGGTCGTCGGGTAATTCACGCCTGCCGCGCCTCTTCCGGGAAAACGCGCCGAGCAGGAGGTTGTCCTCGACCGGCATCTCCCCGAAAAGCTCGCGCCGTTCGGGGACAAGGCATAAGCCGCGCATGACACGCGCTTCCACCGAAAGACCCAACAAATCGTCGCCGTCATAGCGAACATTGCCCCGCGCCGGTAGCAGTCCCATTAAGGCCGAGAGCAGAGTAGACTTGCCGGCGCCGTTGGGTCCGATAACGGCGACAATTTTCCCGGCACCGACGTCGAGGCAAGCGTCGCGTAATACCGCTATCTTGCCGTAACCCACCGCCAAGCCGCGGACCTCAAGTGCGCTCATGCGACGCTTCCAAGATAAGCTTCGACGACCGCCTGGTTGGCCTGTATCTGCTTCGGCGAGCCCTCTGCGAGCTTTTCCCCAAAATTCATTACTAAGATACGGTCGACCAAGCCCATGACAAATTCCATATCGTGTTCGACCAACAGGATGGTGACGCCGCGCTGGCGCAACGCGCGAAGGAGATTGGCGAGCGCCTCTTTTTCCCGGTAACGCAGACCGGCCGCCGGCTCATCGAGCAGCAACAAGAGTGGGTCAGCGCACAGCGCTCGAGCGATCTCAAGTAAGCGCTGCGCGCCGAGGGGCAACGTGGCAGCCGCGTCGAACAAATAGGGCTTCAGGCCAACCAAGTCGAGTTGATCCGCGGCTTCCCGCCGCAAACTTGCCTCTTCCGCGCGATCGAGCCGAAGGCTTGCCGACCAAACGCCTTCGCGGCCGCGCCGATAAGCGCCGATTGCTGCGTTCTCCAGTACGTTCATCGACGGAAGAATATTGACGTGCTGATAAGTGCGAGCGATGCCGTAACGGGCGATTTCCCGCCCTGGCCGATCGTCGATACGCTCGCCACAAAAAAGAATTTCGCCGTTGTCGCTGGCGAGTACGCCGGTCATCAGGTTGAACACCGTGCTCTTGCCAGCGCCGTTCGGTCCGATCAGCCCAAAAATCTCTCCCGCCTGTACTTCAAATGATAAATCTCTCACCGCCGCCAACGCCTTAAAGCTTTTGCTGACTTGCTTTAGTTGCAATAGCGGGTACCCCGCATGGGGTTGAGCGCGCTGGGGCAGCGGCCGTACCCCCGCTGGAACCATTTCCTGAGCATCGGGTGGGATTAATCGCGTCAAATAAGGGACAAGCCCGTCACGCGCTCGGTGAAGCATTAAAACTACCAGCAGTCCGAACACGATGATTTCAAAATTGCCGCTCTGCTCCATTACTTTTGGCAACAAGTCCTT
>Ga0207723_100082_pt1 | contig 12609 bp, 10 predicted proteins | sample LuqExpMetageno27_FD_187785 | JGI IMG/M metagenome (GOLD analysis project Ga0207723, IMG submission 187785) | Tropical forest soil microbial communities from Luquillo Experimental Forest, Puerto Rico - Sample 27 (SPAdes) | ecosystem: Environmental > Terrestrial > Soil > Tropical forest ...
GGCGCCCGCGCTGATGCTTTTTTGGGGCCGCAATTTCCACCAGAATTTGACGTCAGCCTCGTTGGGCGCGGCGCGTAGAGCGTCTCGACGTTCTTTGGGCGTTGGCAATCGCGCGCTTGACGTGGCGGCGCGGTCGCGCGGCTAATGCAGCGGTAGTTCGGCGAGAAATCGCTTCACCGCCTCGATGCCGCCGTAGTCATCGAGATCGGAGTGCTCGCCCAGGGGAAAGCGCACGAAGTGCTTGGGCTCCCGTGCCAGCGCGAATAGTCGCTCGCTGAAGCGGATCGGAACGATGCTGTCGCGCTCGCCGTGCCGTATCAAGATCGGCGCCGCCACCATGGCGATGCGCTCATCCGAGCGGAACGTGTCCCTCATGGTCCAACGCACCGGGATCAGCGGATAGGCGGCAGCGCCGACGTCTACCGCCGAGGAAAACGGCGCATCAAGCACGAGACCGCCGACCTCGTGATCGGAGGCGAGCGCCACCGCGACGCCGCTACCGAGCGACTCGCCGAACAGCACGATGCGTTTTGCCGGATATTGCGTGCGGACAAAATCATAGGCAGCGGCCGCGTCGCTGATGAGGCCGGCTTCCGTGGGGCGTCCGCTTGAGCCACCATAGCCGCGGTAGCACAGCGCCAAGAGGCCGCTGCCGTCACCGATCAGTTTGCGGAAGCGCTCGACGCGCAGGTCGAGCCCGCCAGCATTGCCCTGAAAATAGATCAGCAGCGGCTTGCCCTCGCGCGCCGGCACATACCAGGCGATCAGATTCTCGCCGTCTGCGCTTTGCAGCGTGAGCTCCTGCGCCTCCGGCAAGCCGACTTCTCGCGGCGCCTTGCGGACTGTATCGGGGAAATACATCAGCGTGCGCTGGAACACGAACGTCAGCGCCAGCAAGCCCACATACCCGGCGGCGAGCAGGATCAGCAGATATTTCACGAGAGTCATGCCGCCATCGCATCCCACAGAATTCTATGATCGCACAATGTCCTAACTTTTGATGAGCCTGCGTATATGCGTTTCGCGTGCCAGAAATGACATGCTTCGTAACGCAAAACGCGTCGTGACTGGCTGGCAGACAAAGGAGAGACGATAGAAAGGCCTACCAATCTCAGTCACCCGAACGTCGCCGCCACCGAAAACGCGATGGCTGTTGCTGGAACGCTTCGCATAAGCCAATGCGCACGAGCGCGAAAGCCGGTTCAACGATCTGCTGGACTCCTGAAGCGGGATGAAGAGCCGGTGATGAGTGAGGTCGCAGCCGACATTTCGAAGGAAGAGCGCCGGATCGTGATCTTCGATGCCGGGTATTACAGCATAGACGTACTTTAACATTGTACGGACACAAATTCCGCTACGTCGCGCCGCCGGCAGGGGCGCCGAGTCCCACCTCTGCCGCCGCCAGAAGCGAAGGCCGGGAAGAGCCCGGCCATTACAAACGACAAACGCAGACGCGCTTACATCGCTTTGACGACCGACTCGGTCATCTTCTTTGCGTCACCGAGCAGCATCATCGTGTTGTCGCGGTAGAATAGGGTATTGTCGATGCCGGCATAGCCCGAGGCGAGCGAGCGCTTAATGAACATCACCGTGCCCGCCTTCCACACTTGCAGCACCGGCATGCCGTAGATCGGCGAGGACTTGTCTTCTTCCGCCGCCGGGTTGGTAACGTCGTTGGCGCCGATGACGAAGGCGATATCGGCCTGGGCGAACTCGGAATTGATGTCCTCCAGCTCGAATACCTCATCGTACGGCACGTTGGCCTCGGCCAACAGAACGTTCATGTGCCCGGGCATGCGGCCGGCGACTGGGTGGATGGCGTATTTGACCTCAACGCCTTCCTTCTTGAGCTTGTCGGCCATTTCTCGCAGGGCGTGCTGCGCCTGAGCCACTGCCATGCCGTAGCCGGGAACGATGATGACCTTTTGCGCGTTCTTCATGATGTAGGCCGCGTCGTCCGCCGAGCCGAGCTTGACCGGCCGCTGCTCGGCCGCCCCCGAGGCCGCCACCTCGCCGCCGAAGCCGCCGAGGATGACCGAGATAAACGAGCGGTTCATGCCCTTACACATGATGTAGGACAGGATCGCGCCCGAGGAGCCGACGAGCGCGCCGGTGATGATCAGCGCCGAATTGCCGAGCGTGAAGCCGATGCCGGCGGCCGCCCACCCCGAATAGGAGTTGAGCATCGAAATCACCACCGGCATATCGGCGCCCCCAATCGGGATGATAATCAAGACGCCGAGCAGGAAGGAGATGGCAGCGATCAGCCAGAAATCGACCTGACCCTGGCCCATGTAGAAGTCATAGATGAAAAAGACGAGCGCGAGGCCGAGCGCGATATTGATAATGTGGCGCCCCGGCAGAGTGATCGGCTTGCCGCTCATGCGCGCGGACAGCTTCAAGAAGGCGATTACCGAGCCGGTGAAGGTGACGGCGCCGATGGCGACGCCGAGCGACATCTCGATCAGGCTCTGATGGTGGATGTTGCCGTGCGTGCCGATGTCGAAGGCCGACGGCGCATAGAAGGCGCCCGCCGCCACCAGCACCGCCGCCATACCGACCAGCGAGTGGAAAGCGGCGACCAGTTCCGGCATAGAGGTCATCGGCACGCGCCGCGCGATTACCGCGCCGATGCTGCCGCCGACAGCGATACCGCCGATCACCAGACCCCAGGAGAGGCCTTCGGCCGGCGGATGCGAACCGAGCGTGGTCAGCACGGCGATCGCCATCCCGATCATACCGAAGAGATTTCCGCGCCGGCTCGATTCCGGGCTGGATAGTCCGCGCAACGCCAGGATGAACAGGACGCCGGCGACAAGATAGAGAAGTGCGACGAGATTTGGGCTCATTACGGCGCTCATTTCTTTTTCTTCTGGTACATCCCCAGCATGCGCTGGGTGACCAGGAAGCCGCCGAAGATGTTGACCGAGGCAAACGTCAACGCGACAAAACCGAGGGCGCGGGCCCAAAGCGGCCCTTGGTCGTCACTGGCCAGTGCAACGCCGACGGCCAGCAGCGCGCCGACGACGATCACCGAGGATATGGCGTTGGTCACCGACATCAGCGGCGTATGCAGCGCCGGAGTCACTGACCACACCACGTAGTAGCCGACGAAAATCGCCAGCACGAAAATCGAGAAGCGGAAAACGAAGGGATCGACCGCCGTTGCGAGATGTTCCATTGCCGATTCTCCTTCAGGCCGCTTTCGGCTTGAAATTTGGGTGCACGATCACGCCATTGCGGGTGAGCGCGGTGCCTTTGACGATCTCGTCGTCCCAGTTGATCGCGAGCTTCTTCTCTTTCTTGTCGACCAGGATCTCGAGGAAGGTGAGCAGATTCTTGGCGTAGAGGGCGGACGCGGAGGCCGCCAGCCGTCCCGGTACGTTGAGGTAGCCGACGATCTTGCACGGCCCCACTTGCACCACCTCACCGGCTTTCACGCCTTCGACGTTACCGCCGCGTTCGACCGCGAGGTCCACAATCACCGACCCGGGCCGCATCGAGGCGACCATTTGCTTTGACACCAGCCGCGGCGCCGGGCGCCCCGGAATCAGCGCGGTGGTGATGACAATATCCTGCTTCTTGATGTGATCGGCGACGAGCGCCGCCTGCTTCGCCTGATACTCCTTCGACATTTCCTTCGCGTAGCCGCCGGCGGTCTGCGCGTTCTTGAACTCTTCATCCTCGACCGCGAGGAATTTCGCGCCGAGGCTTTCCACCTGCTCCTTGGTGGCGGGACGCACGTCGGTGGCGGTGACGATGGCGCCGAGCCGGCGCGCGGTCGCGATCGCCTGCAGGCCAGCGACGCCGACGCCCATGACGAAAACTTTCGCCGCAGGCACTGTGCCCGCGGCAGTCATCATCATTGGCAATGCGCGGCCATATTCTTCCGCGGCGTCGATAACCGCGCGGTACCCCGCAAGGTTGGCCTGGCTCGACAGCACGTCCATCGACTGCGCCCGTGTGATGCGCGGCATCAATTCCATGGCGAAAGCGACAAGACCGGCGTCGGCCATCTGCTTGAGCGCAGCCTCGTTGCCATAAGGATCCATTATCGCGATGACGAGGGCGCCCTTCTTATAGCCTGCGATCTCGGTGGGGCCCGGACGGCGCACCTTCAGCACGACGTCGGCGTCGTTCGCGAGGTTGTCGCTGATGGTGGCGCCAACGGCCTGAAACTCGGCATCGGGAATACCCGCCCCCAAGCCAGCGCCACGGGCGACCACGACTTCGGCGCCTAGCGACTTCAGCCTCTTAATGGTTTCCGGGGTGGCGGCGACGCGGGGTTCTCCGGCGTCAGTTTCGCGCGCTACGGCAATTCGCATTCGCGTCTCCAGGACCCTTGGTACCTCACGATTGTCCGGCGAACGCGAAGATCAGGAAGCTGATCACGAACGCGACGTAGCTCGAAGTCTTCGTGCCGCTCACAAAACCCGGCACCGCGCCGATAATCGCAAGGATGAAGATCGGCACCGCGAGGAACCAGCGTCCCATCACACCGCCGACCGCGAGGCCAAGCAGCAGATTGACGACAAGGATGATGCCGACAAAGGTGAACAGGACGAAGCGCTCATAGGTGCCTTCATGCGCAGGGTAATCGTTTTCCGTCGCGGTGGCGTATTCGACAGCGCCGTGATCAGCCATGGTGGATTTTCTCCAAAGATCGCAAAGGCAGGCGGCAGTCAGGTAGCGCAAATAGACGCCAAGGGCAACGGCTTGCGACCCTCAGAGTGCTTGGTTCTATTCAACAAACGCGGCGTCGCGATAGCATCTCGTCACCGCGCAGTTTTGACACGGATCAAAACCACAGTAGCTTTTTTCAATGGTGCCCTAACGGGTTGTGGACGTTTTCAGTCCGGTATCAGCAAGCGCTGCGGCCTGGCGCGCTGCGACCTCGCGAATGGAGAAACGCTCGATCGCCTCGTTGAACAGCCGGTAGAAATTGACCTCCGCCGCCAGATGCAAGAATACCGCTCCGAGCCCGATGGCAGCGCGGTCCATGAACACGAATTCGCGCGGAATGGTGACGGGGCCGCGCTCCCTGAGCGCCCGGCGAACCTGGAACATCTGCTTGCGGCCGTATTCTGACGGCTTCACCCCGTCAGCGATCGAACGCACGCGGTCGTCGAGTAGCGGGCTGTAGATGAAACGCGCCCAGATATTGAGCGTCTCGATCAGCTCGCGATTGAGTCTCTTGAAGCCCCAGACCTCATAAGCGTGCACGACCAAATCGTCATCGCCATGCAACAGGCCGCGGTAGAGATCGACCACGCCGCCGACGAAGCTCGGCGGAAAGATGCGAATGCAGCCGTAGTCGAGCAGGTTGATGCCAGCCGGATTGCCCTTGGCATCATCGAAGACCGTGTAGTTGCCGAGGTGCGGATCGCCGTGGATGACTCCGTAACGGCTGAACGGCGACCACCAGGCGGTGAACATGGCAGTGGCGAGCCGGTTACGCGTGGCGAGCTTATCGTTCTTGTGCTCAAGCATCTTCCTGCCAGAGAGCCAATCCATCGTCAGCAGACGGCCGGTGGAAAGCTCGGGCCATACCGCGGGCACGCGGATAGCCGCGCGGTCCTTCAGCATGATACGGTAAAGCGCGATGTGCTTGGCCTCGCGCACGTAGTCGAGCTCCTCGCGCAGGCGTTCGGCGATTTCTTTCGCAATCTCGGTGGTGTCGATCGCCGGATCGAAGCGCTTGCGGATCGCAAACAGCAACTGCAGTTGCTTGAGATCGGCTTCGACCGCCGACTGCATGTCTGGATATTGGAGCTTGCAGGCCAATTCGGTGCCGTCGAGCGCGCGAGCGCGGTGCACTTGGCCGAGCGAGGCGGCCGCCGCCGGGTGATGCTCGAAACTCCTGAATTTCTTTTCCCATCCGGCGCCGAGCTCCGCATTCATCCGCCGCCGCACGAAGGCCCAGCCCATGGCCGGCGCCTGGCTTTGCAATTTGGTGAGTTCGGTGGCGTACTCCGGTGGTAGCGCGTCGGGGATGGTGGCGAGCAGTTGCGCCACCTTCATGATCGGCCCTTTCAGGCCGCCGAGCGCGGCGGCGAGCGCCAGCGCATTGCCAGCGCGGCTGCCGGGCGCGCCAAGGAAGCGCTGGCTCGCCATGCGCGCGGCGACGCCACCGACCTTTGTGCCGACCTTGGCATAGCGCCGGGCGCGGGCGGAGAAACGGTTTTTTTCGCGGTCGGTAGGCGCGGTCATGATTAGGCTGCATCCAATGCTTCCAGCTCCCCGATCAGTCCGGCGATCACCGAGAGCCCGTCATCCCAGAACTTGGGATCGCGCGCGTCGAGGCCGAACGGGGCGAGCAGCTCGCTGTGGTGCTTGGTGCCGCCGGCCGAAAGCATAGCCAGGTAGCGTTCGGCGAAGCCGGCCGCCGATTTTTCGTAGACCGCGTAGAGCGAGTTCACTAGACAGTCGCCAAAGGCATAGGCGTAGACGTAGAACGGCGAGTGAATGAAGTGTGGGATATAGCACCAGAAGGTCTCGTAGCCCGGTTTGAGCTTGATCGCGGGCCCGAGGCTCTCGCTCTGCACCGACATCCATAATTCGCACAGCTTGTCGGCGGTGAGCTCGCCGTTGCGGCGTTCGAGATGCACCTTGCGCTCGAAGGAGTAGAACGCGATCTGCCGCACCACGGTGTTGATCATGTCCTCGACCTTGGCAGCGAGCATGGCCTTGCGCTGCTTCTTATCGGTGGTGGCGGCGAGCAGCTTCTTGAAGGTGAGCATCTCGCCGAACACGGACGCGGTCTCTGCCAGCGTCAGCGGCGTCGGCGCCATCAGCGGGCCATTGGGTGCCGCCAGCACTTGGTGCACGCCGTGGCCGAGCTCGTGCGCCAGTGTCATTACGTCGCGCGGCTTTCCCATGTAGTTGAGCATCACGTAAGGATGCACCGAGGGTACCGTCGGATGCGCGAAGGCACCCGGCTGCTTGCCTGGGCGCACCGGCGCATCGATCCAGTTCTTGGCAAAAAAACGCCCCGCGACTTCCGCCATCGTGGGCGAGAACGCGCCATAGGCATCGAGCACGGTCGCGCGCGCATCGCTCCAAGAGATCGTGCGCTGCGCGACCTTCGGCAGCGGTGCGTTGCGGTCCCAGTGAGGCAGCTTCTTCACGCCGAACCATTTCGCCTTCAGCGCATAGTAGCGGTGCGACAGTTTCGGATAGGCGTCGCGCACAGCGGACACCAACGCTTCGACAACTTCGGGTTCGACGCGGTTGGCGAGATGGCGCGCGTCGGCGACATCGTTGAATCCGCGCCAGCGGTCGGAAATCTCCTTATCCTTGGCGAGCGTGTTGGTGATCAGCGCGAACGGCCGCAGGTGCTGCTTAAAAGTCTTGGCCAACGCCCGCGCCGCCGCCTTGCGCTTCTTGCCGTCGGCATCCTGAAGCAGATTGAGTACGGGCTCGATCGAGAGCGGCTGGCTGCTTATCCGGAAGCGTAGCGAGGCGATGGTCTCGTCGAATTGCCGGTTCCACGCGGAATAGACGGTGACCGACTTCTCGTGGAACAGCTGCTCAACGCGATCCTCGAGCTGGTAGGGCTTTTCCTTGCGTACATCCTCGATCCACGGCCGGTAATGGCCAAGCGCCGGGTCCATCATCGCCGCCTCGAGTACGGCGTCGTCGACGCGGTTGAGCTCGAGCGTGAAGAACAGCAAGTGCAGCGAGGCGGCGGTAATACGCTCCTGCATGTCGCCATAGAACTTGGCGCGCACCGGATCGGTGGTGTTAGCGGCATAGATGAGCGAGGCGTAGGACATTAGCCGGCTCATGGTTTCGTCCAGCGCCTCGTATCGCTTCACCGCAGCTGCGAGCGCCTGCCCGGCATCCGGACGCGTCGCCAAGGCGGCGAGCTTGCCCTTGAATTCGGCCTCGAACTCGACCACGCGGGTTTCAGAGTTCTCAAGGTCCCATTTGACCTCAGCGCTGTCGAGGCCGGGGTAAAGATCCTTGAGATTCCACTCCGGCAGGTCACCGAGCTTGGCGGTTTTTTTCAGTTTTTTGGCGGGCTTGGTCATGGGAGGGGTCGGTTGGCGGGACAATCAGGCTGCTATGCCCCTCTGATGGCGGCGCGATGGCGATGCTTGGTGTTTCCAACTATCGCCCACCGCCAATCCATTTAACATCCCATTAAGCCAAAGCGGCGACATTGCACCAAATCGGCACACAGCCGTACGTCGCGAGGTCGAAATGCCCGAAACTGTGCTCATCGTCGATGACGATCCGGTCCAACGCCGGCTGCTCGAAGCCATGGTCCAACGCTTCGGCTACCAGGCTATGACGGCCGAAGGGGGCGATGCGGCCATGGCCATGCTAGGCGGGGAACAACGCATCGACTGCGTGGTGCTCGACCTGGTGATGCCCGACCTCGACGGGCTTGGCGTGATGGCGCGCATGCGCGAGGCCGGCCTCGACATTCCGGTGATCGTACAGACCGCGCATGGTGGCATCGACAATGTGGTGTCGGCGATGCGGGCCGGCGCGACCGATTTTGTGGTCAAGCCGGCAAGCCCGGAACGATTACAAGTTTCCTTGCGCAATGCGCTCGCCACCAAGGCGCTGGCCGGCGAACTGCAACGGCTCAAGCGGCGGCAAGAAGGCACCCTGACGATTACCGATATCATCACCCGCGCCGAATCCATGCGGCCGGTGCTGCGCGCGGCGGAAAAGGCTGCGGCTTCTACCATTCCCGTGCTGATCGAGGGCGAATCCGGCGTCGGCAAGGAACTGATCGCGCGCGCCATCCACGGCAGCGGCGAACGCCGCGCCAAGCCTTTCGTCGCCGTCAATTGTGGCGCTATGCCGGAGAACCTTGTCGAGTCGATCCTATTTGGCCACGAGAAAGGCGCCTTCACCGGTGCCACCGAAAAGCACACCGGCAAGTTCGTTGAGGCCGGCCGCGGCACGCTGTTCCTTGACGAGGTCGGTGAATTGCCGCTCGCCGCGCAGGTGAAGCTGTTGCGCGCGCTACAGGAGGGCGAGGTCGAGCCAGTCGGCGGACGCCGCAGCGCCAAAGTCGACGTGCGCATCATCTCCGCCACCAACCGCAACCTGATCGCCGACGTGAAGGCGGGACGCTTCCGCGAAGACCTGTTCTATCGCCTGCACGTCTTCCCGATCTCGGTGCCGCCGCTGCGGCAACGCATCGAGGACGTCCCGAAGCTTGCCAGGCACTTCCTAACCCGCATCGCAGCAGAGGAAGGCAAGCGCGTGCACAGCATCGATGTCGACGCGCTCAAGCTGCTGTGCTCGTTTCATTGGCCGGGCAACGTGCGCCAGCTCGAAAACGCAATCTTCCGCGCCGTCGTGCTCGCCGACGGTGAGCAGATCAGCGCGCACGAGTTCCCGCAGATCGCCATGCAGATCGGCGCCGACGCGGTGGGGCAGCCGATGATCGACCTATCGCCGGCGATCGTGGCGACCTGGCCTGAGGTGCGCAACACCACTTCGCAGGTCGTGGCATTAACCGTGCCGACGCTGTGCCTGACCGATGCAGCCGGCCAGGCGCGGCCGCTCGACGATATCGAACGCGAGGTTATCCGCTTCGCCATCGCGCATTACCACGGACGAATGTCGGAGGTCGCCCGTCGACTCAAAATCGGACGCTCGACACTTTACCGCAAGCTCGAAGGCCTTGGGCTCGACATTAGAGAGCCGGAATCGCAAACAGAAAACGCCACGACATGATTGCTGGTACGGTACTTAAGCGGACGCCGAGCTCGCGGCAGATCTTCGCGGTGTTCGATAGAAGGAGACAATCTTCAGGCTGACCGAAAAGGTGTTGGTCAGGCCCAAACCAGGAAATCCGGCGCCGGGTCGAGCGGGCGCGAGGTGTAAATTCCCTCTTGTTCTTCGAGCGGCTCTTCCGCAAGCGCTAATATATTACTGCCAGAGATGATCGATGAAGGCCTTCAAGGGCGGCCTAATACCAAACCTCAAGTCGGCTGACTCACAGGGATTGAACGAAGCCGCTTTGGCGGCATTTGTGCTTTGGCGGCATTTGAGAGACGGTCGCACCGTTCACCTCCTGTCTGAGAGGATTGTGGGTTTTCCGAAGCCCAACCCTTCAGACAGGAGGTTCTCCAATGGCTGAGCTCAGCCCGCTTCGCCGCCGCATGATCGAGGACATGACGGTCCGCAATCTGTCGCCGGCGACCCAACGATCCTACCTTTCCGCCGTATCGAAGTTCAGTCGGTATTTTGGCCGATCCCCCGACCATCTGGGCCTGGAGGATGTCCGCGCGTTCCAGGTTCATCTGGTGGCGACCGGGATATCGTGGCCGGCGCTGAACCAGATCGTCTGCGCGCTGCGCTTTTTCTATGGCGTGACACTCGGCCACGACGCCATTCCCGAGCGTATCGCCTATGCACGCGAACCGCAGAAGCTGCCGGTTGTTCTGAGCGCTGACGAGGTCGTCCGCTTCCTGGAGGCGATCCCAAGTCTCAAGAGTCGTACCGCGCTGACGACGGTCTATGCCGCCGGCCTGCGCGTATCGGAAGTCGTTCTTCTCAAGATCAGCGACATTGACAGTCACCGGAAGATCATCCGAGTTGAGCAGGGCAAAGGCGGCAAGGACCGTTACGTCATGCTCTCGCCGCAGCTGTTGCGGATTCTGCGCAGCTATTGGCAGCTCACCCGACCGAAGCTCTGGCTCTTTCCAGGCCGCGATCAGGAGCATCCCCTCGTCTCAAACGTGCTGCACGCCGCTTGCCGTTCGGCGTGCACCGCGGCCGGTCTGAGCAAGGAGGTGACAGTGCACACGCTGCGGCACAGTTTTGCGACGCATCTTCTGGAGAGCGGCGCGGACGTGCGCGTCATTCAGGTCCTGCTCGGCCATGCCAGCCTGGCGAGCACGGCGCGCTACACCCGGGTCGCCACCAAGACCATTAGCAAGACGCCGAGCCCACTCGATCGGCTCCGCCTGGAGGTCGTGCCGCCCGGCTGAGCGGGCGTCATGGCTGCGACATTGGAGGTGGCGGATATCTTCCGCCGCCACGGCGAAGCGTTCCGGCAGGCCCATGTCGGTCATCTCGGCCGTGACGAACGCCGCGTCATGGGTGCCATCACCGCGTGCCGCACGGCCGCCCTCGGCGGCCATGTCGAGCAATGCGACGACTGCGGCATGTCACGGATCGCCTACAACTCCTGCCGCAACCGCCACTGTCCAAAGTGCCAGGGCCCAGCGCGGGTCCAATGGCTCGCTGAGCGGCAGGCCGAATTGCTGCCGGTGCCTTATTTCCACGTCGTCTTCACCCTGCCGGCGCCGGCAGGTGCGGTCGCCTTCCAGAACAAGCCCATCGTCTACGCGATCCTGTTTCGCGCTGCCGCCGAGACACTCACTACCATCGCCGCCGATCCGCGCCATCTCGGCGCCCAGGTCGGCGTCACCGCAGTCCTCCATACCTGGGGCCAGACCCTACAGCACCATCCGCATATCCATTGCGTGGTGCCGGGCGGCGGCCTCTCGCTCGACGGCACGCACTGGATTGCCTGCCGGCCCGGCTTCTTCCTGCCAGTGCGCGTGCTCTCGCGTCTGTTCCGACGCCTGTTCCTGCAGGACCTGCAGAAGGCTTTCGCTGCGGGGCAACTGCACTTCTTCGGCGATCTCGCCGGTCTTGCCGAAGCGGCCGCCTTCACCGTCCGGCTCGACGAACTGCGGCGCATCAACTGGGTGGTCTACGCCAAGCCGCCGTTCGGCAGCCCCGAACAGGTGCTGGCCTATCTCGGCCGCTACACCCATCGCGTCGCCATCGCCAACAGCCGGCTGATTGCACTCACCGATGGCAAGGTCACCTTCACCTGGAAGGACTATCGAGAGGACGGCAAGACCAACGCGATGACGCTCGATGCCGTCGAGTTCATCCGCCGCTTCTTGCTGCATACTTTGCCGACCGGCTTCCATCGCATCCGCTACTACGGGTTCCTCGCCAACGGCGACCGCAGCGATAACATCGCTCTCTGCCGGCGCCTACTAACCGTTAGGCCGGCCAATGCCGCACCGGCAACCGATCACGACAGCGGCGATCATCAGATCAACACCTGCGACTTCACCATCTGTCCCGAATGCGGCGGCACCATGCGGCGCATCGCCGTCGTGCCGCGCTTCTTCAGCCATCAGCCATTTCGTTGCGACACGTCATGACATCGATAGCGCCATCTACCATCGCCAGGATCGCCCTCAACATTGCTGCGCAAGCCGACGCGATGCGAGCGAACATGCCGATCAACTTTATTAATCTCGACAGCAGGCCCTGCCAGCGCAGCACATCAAAGTTGGGCTCGCGCGCGATGCCCGTTCGCCCAAGCCGCCTCCGCCCAAAACGCTTTCCACACCCACCAGGCAATCGACCTCGCACAGGGATTGCCAGCACGCCGTTGTCACTATCTCCATAGCGCCAAAACTTCCGCGGCTTCGTTCAATCCGGCTTCTATGAGGTCGCGCTCACCCCCACCTCATGGCATCGCCGTGTCCCGCGACCTCACAGAACCCTCAAGATTCACAAATCAGCTGTGAAGTGATTCAACATGGCAAACGGAGATCGCTTGCCATGGGACAGGCACTTGCGGTTCGGTCGGACTTCACGAGCAAAGCG
>Ga0207723_100100_pt1 | contig 10991 bp, 5 predicted proteins | sample LuqExpMetageno27_FD_187785 | JGI IMG/M metagenome (GOLD analysis project Ga0207723, IMG submission 187785) | Tropical forest soil microbial communities from Luquillo Experimental Forest, Puerto Rico - Sample 27 (SPAdes) | ecosystem: Environmental > Terrestrial > Soil > Tropical forest ...
CAGGCCCCTGCCGGGACGCGCCTTACTCCACGTCCTCGACCTGCCCCGGTCCGTTGCCGAAGGCCTTTTGGGCCAGCGCCGCTTGCATGAATTCGTCGAGATCACCGTCGAGCACCGCGCCGGTGTTTGAGGTCGACACGCCGGTGCGCAGGTCCTTCACCATCTGATAGGGCTGGAGCACGTAAGAGCGGATCTGGTGGCCCCAGCCGATGTCGGTTTTCGCCGCCTGCTCGACCTCCGCCTTCGCCTCGCGCTTCTTGATCTCCATTTCGAACAGCTTGGCGCGCAGCATGTCCCAGGCCATGGCGCGGTTGCGGTGCTGCGAGCGGTCCTGCTGGCACTTCACAACGATATTGGTCGGGATGTGTGTGAGCCGCACCGCCGACTCGGTCTTATTGACGTGCTGGCCGCCGGCGCCGCCCGACCGCATGACGTCAGTGCGCACATCACTCTCTTTGATGTCGATTTTGATGCGGTCGTCAATCACCGGGAATACGCCGACGCTAGCAAACGAGGTGTGCCGACGCGCATTAGAATCGAACGGCGAGATGCGCACCAGCCGGTGCACGCCGTTCTCGCTCTTCAGCCAGCCATAGGCGTTGTGGCCCTTGATCACCACCGTCGCCGACTTGATGCCGGCACCTTCGCCTTCTGTTTCCTCGATCCACTCGACCTTGTAGCCGTGCTGCTCGGCCCAGCGCACATACATGCGCATCAGCATGCCCGCCCAATCCTGGCTCTCAGTGCCGCCGGCGCCGGCGTGCACCTCGAGGTAGCAGTCGTTGGCGTCGGCCTCTCCGGACAGCAAGGCCTCCAACTCGCGCCGAGCTACCTCCACCTTCAGCTTCTTCAGCGCGACTTCCGCCTCGTCGATGGTCTTGTCATCTTTCTCACTTTCGCCAAGCTCGATCAGCATGACCTCGTCGGAAAACTCTTGCTCGATGCGCCCGATGGCATTGAGCCGATCCTCCAACGCGTCGCGCTCGCGCATCACTCGCTGCCCGCGCGCCTGATCGTTCCAGAGATTGGGATTCTCGGCCTCTTTATTTAACTCGGCGAGGCGGCGCTGCGCGGTGTCGACATCAAAGATGCCTCCTCAGCAGCGTGAGCGACTGCTTGATCTCTTCGACAAGGACTTCGGTTTCAGCGCGCATTTTTTCTTGTCCGTGCCGCGCAGGCAGCGTTACGACTGAAGGTTAGGATTTAATGTCGCAGGAGCGGCTTCGCAACTAATACAGCCCGCCGGTTCCCGAGCGCACTGCGCGGTCGGCGTCAGGACTGACGCCGAAGAACCCGGGTTGATGCCCTTGATCGCCATCGCCATAGCCAACTACCGAATAGTTGTCGGGCGGCGCGGTGCCGGGTTTGAAGGCTTCCAGAACAACCCTCTCGCTACCCGGCCCGGCGCGTTGTCCGGTCCTCAGGTCGACGCGGATGAGCTTGATGCCCGGCGGCACGCGGAACGGCACCGCCGGCTTTTCGGCTAGCGCGACCTTCATAAAATCCTTCACGATCGGCGCCGACAGGTGGCCGCCGGTCGCGCCGCGCGCGAGGTGACGCGGCTTGTCGTAGCCCATATAGACGCCGACCACGATGTCGGGCGTAAACCCGATGAACCAGGCGTCCCTCTCGTCGTTGGTGGTGCCGGTCTTGCCAGCCACCGGTTTGCCGACTTCCTTTTGGAATCCGGCGCCCGCCGCGGTACCGCGTAACACCACGCCCTCCATCATCGAAGTGATCTGATAGGCGGTCATCGGATCGAGCACCGGCTCGCGCCGGTCGATCAGCGAGGGTTCCGGCTGGTCCGCCCATTTCTGCGCGTCGCAGCCGATGCATTCACGTTCATCGTGCCGATAAACGGTGTGCCCGTAGCGGTCCTGGATGCGGTCGATTAGCGTCGGCTTCACGCGCCGGCCACCGTTGTCGATCATTGCGTAAGCCGTGGTCATGCGCAGGAGCGTGGTTTCGCCGGCGCCGAGCGCGAACGACAGGTAGGGTGGCAACTCGTCATAGATGCCGAAGCGCTTGGCGTAGTCGGCAATCAACGGCATGCCGATGTCCTGCGCTAGCCGCACCGTCATCACGTTGCGCGAATGTTCGATGCCGAACCGCAGGGTGGATGGGCCGTAGAAATTATTCTCGTAGTTCTCCGGCCTCCAGATTCCGAGCCCGGGGCCCAAGTCGATCTCGAGCGGCGCGTCGAGCACCAGCGTCGAGGGCGTATAGCCGTTGTCGAGCGCCGCGGCGTAGATGAACGGCTTGAACGAGGAGCCGGGTTGGCGCAGTGCCTGGGTAGCGCGGTTGAACTGGCTTTGGTCGTAGGAGAAGCCGCCGACCATGGCGAGCACGCGCCCGGTCCACGGATCCTCGACCACCATCGCGCCAGAGACTTCCGGGATCTGGTGCAGGCGATACTGGCCGGTCAGCTTCGCCGGCTCCACATAGACCACGTCGCCGACGTTGAGCACCTGGCCCACCTTGGTGACCGGCTTACCGCCGGTCTTCGCCCATTTCAGGCCTTCAAGCGAAATAATGCCGACGTCGCGTTCCTTGTTGACATAGCCACCCGGCTCACGCCCCGGCCGCAAGCCGATGCGCGCCGACTGGTCGGCGACCTCTAGCACCACCGCAAGCTGCCAGGGCGCAACATCCGCCAGCGCTTTGACCTCGGCGAGCTTCACACCCCAGTCGCCGGACACGTCGATCTTGGTGATCGGGCTGCGCCAGCCTTGCGCCTCGTCGAAGCGCACCAGGCCGTCGATCAAGGTCTGGCGCGCCAACACCTGTAGCTTGGTATCGAGCGACGTACGCACCGACAGACCGCCGTCATAGAGCTTCTTTTCGCCGTAGCGCTCGAGCAGTTCGCGGCGTACCTCCTCGGCGAAATATTCCGCGGCGAAAGTGTGCGCACTGCTCGGCTTCTGTGTCACGCCGAGGGCGGCATGCTTCGCCATCTCGGCGTCGGCCGGCTTGATAAAGCCGTCGTTCGCCATCTGGTCAATCACCCAGTTGCGGCGCTCGAGCGCGCGCTCGCGCTGACGGAACGGATGATAGTTATTGGGTGCTTTCGGCAGCGAGGCGAGATAAGCAGCCTCGGGGACGGTGAGTTCGTTGACGGCCTTGTCAAAATAGGTGAGTGAGGCCGAGGCAATGCCATAGGCGCCAAGGCCCAAGTATATTTCGTTCAAGTAAAGCTCGAGGATCTTGTCCTTCGAATAAGTTCGTTCGATCTTCAGGGCCAGCAGCACCTCCTTAATCTTTCGTGCGAAGGAAATCTCATTCGATAACAAGAAGTTCTTGGCAACTTGTTGCGTAATGGTTGAAGCGCCCTGCGGCCGACGGCTAGAGCCAAAGTTCTGCGCATAATTGATTGCGGCGCGCGCGATACCAACGAAATCGAGACCGCCATGCTCGTAGAAGTTCTTATCCTCCGCGGCCAGGAAGGCACTGGTCACCAGCTTTGGCACCGCCTGGATCGGGATGTAAAGCCGACGCTCGCGCGCATATTCGCCGATCAATGAGCCGTCCGCGGCATGTACGCGGGTGGTCACCGGGGGCTCGTAATCCTGCAATTGGGAATAGTCCGGCAGGTCCTTCGAGAAGTGCCAGAGCAGCCCAGCGGTCGCGGCCACACCCACCATGAACAGTATGCTGCCTGCCGCGAACAGGAATCCGAAGAAGCGCAAGATGAGCTTCATGAAGGGTCCTGCCTGGCTCCTAGACGTCGGCTTTCGCGGCCTCCGCCGGCATCCTAACCCAGAAAACTGCCAGGTTTTTCACGGGCCTGCCACGAAGGCCGGGGTTAACGCCCAAGTCTGCAGCATCACCTTTCCGTGACGGAGTTTTATGTTGAAACTGAGGCCGGGAGCCCATCTCAATTGCCCCCCGGCGTGCTGCCGGCCATGTGCGGGGCAAAGAACGCCTCCACCGCATGTACCAGCGAATCGGCGGTGCGCGAGCGCCATTCCGTCGACATCAGGTTCTTCAGGTCGTCTTTGGTCGACATGTAGCCGAGCTCTAGTAATACTGACGGCACGTCAGGCGCTTTGAGTACGATGAACCCTGCCGACTTCATCGGATGGAGGTGCAGCTTTGTCGTGGGCCGTAACTCGTTAACCGCTGCCGAGGCGAATTGCAGCGAGAACGCCTTAGTCTCGCGCTGGGCGAGGTCGATCAGGATATTGGCTACATCGTTCGGCTCTGCGCTGAGATCGACTCCAGCAATCACGTCCGACTTGTTTTCGACCTCCGCGAGCCGCGCCGCCTCGGCGTCGGAAGCGTGCGCCGACAGCGTGTAGATCGAGGCACCTTCCGCCTGCCCTTCGCCGCGCGGGAGCGAGTCTGCGTGGATCGAGATAAGCAGCGAAGCGTTCTGCGCCCGAGCAAACCGCACCCGCTCGTTGAGGGGAATAAAAGTATCGTCGCTGCGCGTCATGGCCACCCGGTATTTGCCGGTCTTCTCCAGCCTATCTCGCAGCATCAGGCCGAAGGAGAGCACAACGTCTTTCTCATCTTGGCCGCTACCCGACTTGGTGCCCGAGTCGATACCGCCGTGGCCGGGATCGACCACGATAAGTGGTCGCGTATCGCCGGAAGGCTCCAGCGGAGTGGCGCTGACTTTGTTGCTGGCCGCAGATTGGCGCGGCGCTCGGTCGTGCAGCGCGATGTCGCGCAGGAAGCTGTCGCGGTCGGTGGCCACCAGATCAATCACCAGCCGCGCCGGCTGGCCTTCGGCAGCGGCGAGCACGAAGGCCTTATCTACCCGCACTGGGCCTTTGGCATCGAGGACGATGCGCGACCCGCCTTGCATGATCAAGCCGTAGCGGAACGCCTTCACCAGACCGCGCCCATGCTCGCCGGACTTGGGCGGAAGCTGGAAATTGACCTGCGGTAGGTCGATCACCACGCGATAGGGATCGGCAAGCGTGAAGGCGGCGACGTCGATCTTCTGGCTCAGATCGACGACTAAGCGGGTCTGCTCGTCGTCGCCGCCGAGGCGCACGTCGCTGGCCACCGGTGTCGGCGCGTCGGGAGCGGCGAGCGTACGCGCGACAATAGGCTCGGCCATAAGCACGGCTGAGTCGAACGCCAAACCAAAGCCCAGGGCAATTGCGATCGCACGAACCGTCACGAGTCTTGACCCCTTCGGTGCCGTTTTAACGCATAAGGAGGTGCTTCGGTTAACAGAACTTGAGGGTTTACGTAGTTCCGCGGCGCGGTGTAGCAAGTCTGCACAAGCTACCTTGCCAGCAGGGCTTTTCGACCGTATGTAGGTGCCGCTGACGGTTAAAGTTCCGGTTGTGCCGCTTTCGGGCCTCCGGCCCGCCAGTCCAGGGTCGCCCCCTCGAGGAAGCCGGGCGAACGGATGGCGAAGCGAGCCGAAACCCAGTGAAGGACATCCGGATCAGCGGGCGGTGGGTTCGCCGCTTGCATGTTGGCCGTGAGCAACGAGAAACCTCGGCGGCGCTTTGCAGTGAGCGGCCGCAGCGTTATGGGTCGCAAATTTCATGCTGCCACGGTTGCAGCAAAAGCGTATCGAGATTCCCCGCTTTCGCGCGTCAAACGTGACTGCGTGGTTCGCGATGCTTTCGCGTGAAGAAGCCACTCGCTCCCTCCACATCAAATTGGCCGACCGCCTTTCCCTTGCGCCGTCAACGTCGCGCGAGCTTCGGGCTGCGTCCGCCTTCGTGAGATTTTACAATGGCCGACAAAATGTTGATCGACGCGACCCATCCGGAGGAAACCCGGGTGGTCGTGCTGCGTGGCAATCGCGTCGAGGAATTTGACTTCGAGTCCGCAAACCGCAAGCAACTTCGCGGTAACATCTACCTTGCCAAAGTCACGCGCGTCGAGCCGTCCTTGCAAGCGGCCTTCGTCGATTATGGCGGCAATCGGCACGGCTTCCTGGCATTCTCGGAAATCCATCCCGACTACTATCAGATCCCGATCGCCGACCGGCAGGCACTGATCGCCGAGGAAGAGCGCGCGCAACGCGAGGCGGAGGTCGATGCGGATCTGCGCGGCAGGGGCCGTCACCGTCATCGTAGAGCCGACCGCCAGCGCGACCGCGACATCGTGCAGTTCGAGGAGCTCGCCGAACACGCCTCCCCCGAGGCCGCCGAGGTCTCTCCGGGCGAAGCGGCTCTTGGCGGGCTGCCCCCCGCCGAAACCGAGGACATGACAGAGCCAATGTCCGAGCCCGACGCGCCCTCGCCTGAACAACTCGAGTCGCAAGAGGCGCCGCACGAGGCTGCTGAGGCTCCTGCCGACAAAACGACCACCGACCAGGCCATAGCGGAAATTGCCCCCACCCAGGTCCCGAAAAACGAGCCGTCCGAAGCCGCCGACATCCCGGAACGTGGCGAGAACCTTGGTGAGACCGGCGATCATCTTACCGTTGCGGTCGAGACTGCGTCCTTCGACGAAATGGCCACGCCGGCCGAGCCCGATGAGTCGACCAATGGCGGCAGCGAAGAGCCACGCGAAGAGGAAGCGGTTGAATCCGTCGGCGGCGCCGACGCGCTGGAAGAGGTGCAGGAGCGCGTGCCGCGCTTCCGCCGCCAGTACAAGATCCAGGAAGTGATCAAGCGCCGCCAGGTGATGCTGGTGCAAGTGGTCAAGGAGGAGCGCGGCACAAAGGGCGCGGCGCTTACTACGTATCTCTCGCTCGCCGGCCGCTATTCGGTGCTGATGCCGAACACCGCCCGCGGCGGCGGCATTTCCCGCAAGATCACCTCCGCAGAAGACCGTAGCCGGCTGAAGGAAATCGCGCAGGAGCTGGAGGTGCCGCCGGGCATGGGCGTCATCCTGCGCACAGCCGGCGCGAGCCGCACCAAAATGGAAGTCAAACGCGACTTCGAATATCTGCTGCGGTTGTGGGAGACGGTGCGTGACCTCACGCTCAAATCGGTGGCGCCGAAGCTCGTCTACGAGGAAGGCTCGATGGTCAAGCGCTCGATCCGCGACCTCTACACTAAGGACATCGACGAGATCATCGTCGCCGGCGAGCTGTGCTTCGAGGAAGCGCGCGACTTCATGAACATGCTGATGCCGAGCCACGTCAAGCACGTGAAGCTCTACCGGGATAGTCAGCCGCTATTCACTCGCTATGGCATCGAGAGCCAGCTCGACGCCATGTTTTCGCCCGTCGTGCAGCTGCGCTCCGGCGGCTATATTGTGATCAATCAGGCGGAAGCCTTGGTCGCCATCGACGTGAACTCCGGCCGTGCAACGCGCGAACATCACATCGAGGACACTGCGCTGAAGACCAACGTCGAGGCGGCGGAAGAAATTGCTCGGCAGCTGCGCTTGCGCGACCTCGCCGGCCTGATCGTCATCGACTTCATCGACATGGACGAAGGTCGCAACAACCGCACCGTCGAGCGGCGTCTCAAGGACGCGCTCAAACTTGACCGCGCCCGCATCCAGGTCGGTCACATTTCACATTTTGGCCTGCTGGAAATGTCGCGCCAACGTATCCGCTCGTCGGTCTTGGAAAGCTCGACTGACAAATGCCCGGTCTGCGGCGGCTCCGGCCACGTGCGTTCGGTCTCGTCGGTGTCGTTGCAGTTGCTACGTGCCATCGAGGAGATGCTGATCAAGGGCGCTACCCATAACCTGATCGTGCGCACACGAACGGAAGTCGCGCTCTATGTGCTGAACCACAAGCGCGCGCACCTGCGCTCCTTGGAGGAACGCTTCCGCATTACCATCACCATCTCCGCCGACGCGACGGTGACCAGCCAGCAGTCCTACTTGATCGATCGTGGCGAGCAAGTTCATACGGTGGAGGCCGCCAAAGCGCTGGCCGAGTCTCAGCCGGAGCTCGTTACCTCGCTGGAAAGCGAGGACGAGACGGTCGAGCCGGATGTCGAGACCGAAACCGAGGAAACAGAACGCGAAGAGACGCCGGAAATCACGCAAGCTGATTTCCCAGGTAAAGCACTGCGTGAAGGTGCGCGCGAGGGCGATCGCCGACGACGCCGGCGTGGCCGCGGCCGCGGCCGTAGCGGCGAGCCGCGCGAAGCGGGCCACCAGTTCATCCGCGAGACTGTGCCGGAACATGTGATTACGCATGAGGACCACGACGCCGGCTCTCCAGAGGAACCCAGCTTTGCCCCGCAAGCACAGCCGCAGCGCATGGAAGGCGACGACGCCGCTGCGCCGGGCAGTGAAGAACGGGAAGGCGGGCGTCGTCGCCGCCGGCGCGGGCGCCGCGGTGGACGGCGCAATCGCCATCGCGGCGCCGACGTAGCCTATCAGGGCAACGGCGGCAGTCGTGAACATGACATACATGCGGGCATGGACTTCCCGCCGGTGAGCGATGAGGACGCGTCCGCTGTCGCGCCGCCCTTCCAGAGTGGCCCGGACGCCGAAGCGCCGCCGCAAGCGCCGGTCGAGACCCGGCCAGCGACACCGCCGCCGACCGAGATCCCGGCCGCGCCGCCGGAGCCGCCGCGCCGACGCTCGACAATCCGCGAGCCAGCCCCGTTCGCCGCCACGGGTGTCACGTCGGCGCCGCAGCCACTGACCAGCGCTCCGCCGCCGACTCCGGTGATCTCGAGCACCGGCAGCGATGAGAGCGCACAGCCGAAGCGCGGCTGGTGGGCCAAACGCCTGTTGGGCGACAAGCGCTGACCATCGGATATGAAATCCGCCTGGGTCGAAAGCGACGCCAAGCTTGCGGTCGACCGCTTTGGGAAGGAGGGCGTGGCGCCCGATCTCGCGTTACGCATCTATTCGACGCAGTTGCTGGGCCGCGACCGCAGGCTTGTCCTACACGGCGGCGGCAACACCTCGTTGAAGACTACCGCACGCGATCTTTCCGGGGCGGAAGTCGCGGTGCTGCACGTGAAGAGCTCAGGGTGGGACATGGGCACGATCGAGCCCACAGGTTTCCCGCCGGTGCGACTCGAGCCCCTGCTCGCTCTACGCGCTTGCGACAAGCTCAGCGACGACGACATGGCGCGGGCGCAGCGCGCCTATCTGCTCGACCCGCAAGCGCCCTCGCCTTCGGTCGAGATGCTGCTGCACGCCTTCGTGCCGGCGACATTTGTCGACCACACGCACGCGACCGCGGTGCTGAGCCTGATTGACCAGCCGAACTCAGATGAGCTTTGCGCCGAGACCTTCGGCGGAGGGCTTGGCTTCGTGCCCTATTTCATGCCGGGCTTCAGCCTCGCCAAGAAAGCGGTCGCGGTGTTTGAGCAGAACCCGAAGGTCGAAGGCCTGATTCTCGACAAGCATGGCATCTTCACCTTCGGCGAGACTGCCCGCGAGTCATATGAGCGCATGATTGAGATGGTGACACTGGCGGAAGGGCGGCTCAAAAAGAAAACCATCGTCGCCGCGAAACTGCCGTCGAGGCTCGCCTCTGCGGTTGAGGTTGCGCCGATCATTCGCGGCGCGTGCGCACTGCGCGACGCATGCGGCGAAGGCGCGCATCGGCGGTTTGTCGCCGAGTTCCGTTCCAGCGACGCCATTATGGAATATGTCAATGGTAAGGATGCCGCGCGCTACACCAAAGGCGTGATTACGCCCGATCATATTATTCGCACCAAGCTGTGGCCATTGCTGGTCCCGGCGCCGGAGGTAGGCAAGCTCGAAGATTTCAAGAAAGCTGCCCAGGCCACCGCGCAAAGGTTTGTCGAGGGCTACAAAGCCTACTTCGACCGCAACAAGATGCGCGCACAAGGCGTCCCAATGCACGATGCGGCGCCATGCGTCGTGCTGGTGCCGGGGCTCGGCTTGTTCGGGCTCGGCGCCAGCGGCAAGGATGCGCGCATCACCGCCGACCTCGCCGAGGCGGCAGCGGAAGCCATCACCGACGCAGAGGCGATCGGCAAATTCACGCCGATTTCGGAGACTGACGCCTTCGACTGCGAATACTGGCCGCTGGAACTCGCCAAGCTAGGGGGGCGCTCGGCGCTGCCGCTCGTCGGCCAAGTGGCAGTCGTAACAGGCGCGGCTGGCGCCATTGGCGCAGCAACCGCCAAGGTTTTTGCCAAAGCGGGCGCGGAGGTCGCGCTGATGGACATCGATGGCAAGGGCGCAGCCGAACAAGCGAAGGCGATCGGCGGTTCCGCCCTCGCGATCCAATGCGATGTGACCGACGCTGGCTCCGTGCAAAAGGCGTTCGATCAGGTCGTCGTCGGTTTCGGCGGCGTAGATATCCTGGTGTCGAATGCCGGGGCCGCCTGGCAGGGCAAGATCGGCGAGGTTGACGAGAAGATTTTGCGTGAAAGCTTCGAGCTGAATTTTTTCGCACACCAGAAAGTCGCGCAGGCGGCGGTGAAGATCATGCTGGCGCAAGGCACCGGCGGCTGCCTATTGTTCAACGTGTCGAAGCAGGCGGTGAACCCGGGCGCCGATTTCGGTCCCTACGGTCTGCCCAAGGCGGCGACATTGTCCCTGATGCGGCAATACGCGCTCGATTACGGCGCCGACGGCATCCGCGCCAACGCGGTGAATGCTGACCGCATCCGCTCCGGCCTACTAACCGACGATTTCATCAAGCAACGCGCCAAGGCGCGCGGCGTATCCGAGCACGGCTACATGAGCGGCAACCTGCTCGGCCGCGAGGTGACTGCGCAAGATGTGGCGCACGCCTTCCTGGCGCAGGCGCTGGCGCTAAAGACAACCGCCAACGTCACCACGGTCGACGGCGGCAATATCGCGGCGGCGTTGCGTTAGGCCGCGGATGATTCCATTCTGCGCTACCAACAAGGATCTATCACCATGCATCGAATCATAGCCCTCGCCACTTTGCTGCCCCTGCTGATGATCGCGACGCCGGTTCTTGCCCTGACTACTGCAGAAAAAGCGGAAACCTGCAAATTCGGCGCCGACGAGCAGAAGCTGACCGGTGCCAAGCGCAAGACATTCATTGAGCGATGCATGGCGAACCGCAACGACAGGCGTGGGCCGGCGACCGCCACCAAGAAATCGGCAGCGCCCAAGACGACCACGTCGCCTGCTCCGGCGGCCGTGTC
>Ga0207723_100104_pt1 | contig 10861 bp, 9 predicted proteins | sample LuqExpMetageno27_FD_187785 | JGI IMG/M metagenome (GOLD analysis project Ga0207723, IMG submission 187785) | Tropical forest soil microbial communities from Luquillo Experimental Forest, Puerto Rico - Sample 27 (SPAdes) | ecosystem: Environmental > Terrestrial > Soil > Tropical forest ...
AACGGACGAATTGCCGTTATCATAACAGTTGAACGAAGTTGCGCAGATCCCGGACTCATGGACATTGGTACGGTCTTACGCGAATCGCGCGGCTTGTGCGGGCCTTGGGCGGAGGACCTAGGATAGCTTCATGCATCATATCGCTACCATTTTCGTCGCGGTTTGCATGGTACTCAGCGCCGCCTCGATCGGTGCCGTCCTCTTCCCCGGCTTCCAGCGCGTTGAGCCGAACGAATTGGCCGAGCGCTCGTTGCGCTTCCTCACGGTGCCAAAGAAGCTTCTATTCAATAAGAACGACGCCGAGCAGAGCGACATCCATCCTGCTTATCTCGAGGACCTAGTGGCGCGTTCCAGCATCAATCTGATTGCCGGGCGCATCGAGAACGAGAACACGGTGGTTGATCTGCTCGATTTTGACGCGCGCTTCGGCCAGGGCTTCCTGTTTTCGCCACCACGGCCGGTGTGCGGCGAAGCACCGCAAAATACGTCCGCCATGGCGGAAGCGACCAAACTGGCGGGCGATTCGTTGAATGAAACGATTGTAGCCGACGCCGCCTTCGGCTGATGCGCCTCATCGTTTGCGACCTTCGATGCCCAACGCTCAGTCGCCCTTGATCCCGCATTTTTCGGCGCTGGCGCCGGGCTACGATGTGCTGTTGTGCGACGTCTGGGGCGTTGTACATAACGGCGTTACCGCCTTCCCGCATGCCTGCGACGCGCTGATGCGCGCGCGCGCCCGCGGCGCGGCAGTAATTCTCATCACCAATGCGCCGCGCCCGAGCGAGGTGGTGGCACGCCAGCTCGAAAGGCTGCATGTCCCGCGCGAGACCTACGACGCCATTGTATCGTCCGGCGATGTCACCCGCGCGGTGGTGCAGGGGCGGCCGGGGCAAACGCTTTTCCATCTCGGGCCGGAGCGCGACCGCTCGATTTTCACCGGGCTCAACGTTCGCTTTGCGCCGCTGCAAACCGCCGACTATGTGGTCTGCTCGGGCCTCGATAATGACGAAGTGGAGACCCCGAACGATTACCGCGCGCGGCTCGAAGCGATGTTGGCGCGCAAGCTGTTCATGGTCTGCGGCAATCCGGACGTAGTCGTGGAGCGCGGCACCCGGCTCGTCTATTGCGCCGGCTCGATCGCCGACCTCTACGCCACCATGGGTGGCGAAGTGCTCTATGCCGGTAAACCTTATCGGCCGATCTATGAGATGGCCTTGGCCAGAGCGGCCAGCGGCAAGATCCCGCCGAAGCGTGTGCTGGCGATCGGCGACTCGATCCGCACCGACCTCAGAGGCGCGCATACAATCGGTGTCGATTTTCTGTTCGTGACCTCAGGTATCCATGCAGAGGAACTGGGCGGGCGCGAGCGGCCCGACCGGACGGCGCTCAACGCAACGTTCACCGCCGCTGGCGAACGGCCGAAGGCGGTCATGCGCGAATTGATCTGGTGAGACCTTAGGCCGCTGGCCGGGGTGCCGCTTCCTTCGCACCAAGCACCGCGTCGATCTTGCTCTTCAGTGTCTGCGCGTTGAACGGCTTGACGATATAGTTTGACACGCCGGCATTCTTGGCCGCGATAACATTTTCAGTCTTTGATTCAGCCGTCACCAAGATAAACGGCGTTGAAGCGAGATTGGGATCTTTACGCGCTTCCTGCAATAAGTCGTAGCCGGTCATCGGCTCCAGGTTCCAGTCCGAGATCACGAGGCCGTAGCTGCGCGTATGCATTTTGGCGAGCGCCATCGTGCCGTCGCTGGCTTCGTCGATATGCTCGAAGCCGAGCTGCCGCAACAGATTACGGACGATACGGATCATGGTCTTGTAGTCATCCACGATCAGGATCGGAATCGTCGCATCGACAGCCATGGCGTTTTGCCCCGGAACGTCTCCACCAGATCGGCGGAAATAACCTGTCGGCATTGAACATCCGGTTAATTTGAAAATTTATTAACCGCACGTTAACCGTATTGAGCTCGGAACTCGCTTGATACAACGAAATGAGCAGCCTTCCCGTCGTAACCACGTCTCTGAATCGGGCCTGATGAGCAACGTGCCGGCGAAAGCGTTTTATGTTGTGCGCAACGGCGAATCGGGCGTCGACATCGGACCGCTGCGGGGGGCCGTGGTGGCGATCGGCAATTTCGACGGCGTGCATCGCGGACATCGCGCCGTCATCGGTGCTGCCCTTAAGCGCGCCCACGCGCTCGGCCGCAAGGCCGCGGCGCTTACCTTTGATCCGCATCCGCGACTGTTCCTACGGCCGCAGGATCCGCTGTTTCAGCTTTCCAGTGTGCGCAACAAGTTACGTCTTCTGGCCGCGAGTGGGCTCGACGGCGCTATGGTGATGACTTTCGACGCCGCGCTCGCCAATACTTCGGCGGCGGATTTCGTCGAGCGCATCCTGGTTGGGCGTTTTGGCATCGGCGGCGCGGCGATCGGCTTCGACTTTCACTTTGGCCACAAGCGTGCTGGCTCGCCAGCGTATCTGAAGGAACAGGGTGCCCGGCTTGGCTTCGCCGTCGATATCATGCCGCCGCTGGAGGACGAGGGCCGGCCGATTTCCTCAGGCGCGGTACGAGCGGCGCTCGCGACAGGCAAAGTGGTGGAGGCCACGGAACTTCTGGGCGCGCCTTGGTTCGTCTCCGGCGAAGTGATCCATGGCGCCAAACGCGGACGAGAGCTTGGCTTCCCTACTGCCAATATCCGGCTCGACCCTTCCTGCGGCCTCAAGCACGGCGTCTACGCGGTGCGCGTCGCCGTTGGCGGTCAGCGCTACGATGGCGTGGCCAACTTCGGCGTGCGCCCGATGTTCGATGCCGGCGCGCCACTGCTGGAGGCATTCCTGTTCGATTTCGACGGCGATCTCTATGGCCGGCAGGTCGACATCGCCATCATCGGCTGGATACGCCACGAGCAGAAATTCGGATCTGTCAACGCGCTCAAGCGCCATATGTTCGCCGACAGCGCGCAGGCGCGTGACGCGCTCAAGCGCGCGGGCGACGCGTTTCCACAATTGGGCGATGTACCAGGTTGGAACCCATAGTCTTCGTCCGCGCGGTGTACCTACCATCGCGCGCAATGCCGGCACCGCCCGATCTCCAGGCCGAAGCTTAGCGTTTCTGGCTCTAGTCGAAGACGGCGATAGTCAGAAAGGTCAGCGTAACGCCAGTGGCGACGGCGGCGACGACCCCCATAGAGTGTAAGACTCATGCCCCGCGCTTTGCCCGCAAGCTTGATGTGGTGCAGCCAGGCCTCGGTCATCGCACGCCCGCTCAACGACGCCAGCTCGCCCTACCACGAAGCCGAGGCCCGCGACCAACACCAGCGTCGTGTAAGGGCGCGTGTGCAGCGAGCGTTGATAGCCTCTCCAGGTCACGCGCAGCCTTGCGCGCCTCACGCGCCGTGCGCGGCACGGTAACCGGTTGACGATGAGTATCGCCACGTTGGCGCTTACGTCCCCACAGCAGGAGGACTCGGCTGCGGGTCCGTTAGTGACCAGCCTGAAGGGTGCGGCGGGCGCAAGAAGAAATCCACAGGCGGAGCGCGCGTGAATGGCCTTACATAGCCCACGTGTCAACGCGAGGCAGTCGCGTGGTTCCGGGCGTTGCCTGACGCCCATGGGCGCTGTACTAACCCGGGCCATGCCCAGCCCCAAACGCGACTATTCCGAGACGTTGTTTCTGCCACAGACGGATTTTCCGATGCGCGCTGGGCTGCCGCAGCGTGAGCCGGAGATCCTCAAGCGCTGGGAAACAGCGGGCCTCTACCGACAATTGCGCGCTGCCGCTAAGGGCCGCGACAAATTCATCCTGCACGACGGCCCGCCTTACGCCAACGGCAACATCCACATCGGCCATGCGCTCAACAAGGTCCTCAAGGACATTGTCACACGCAGCCAGCAGATGCTCGGGTTCGATTCAAACTATGTGCCGGGTTGGGACTGCCATGGCCTGCCGATCGAGTGGAAGGTCGAGGAGGAGAACTACCGCTCCAAGAACAGGCCGAAGCCGGATTTCTCCGATGCGGCGGCGCTGGTGAAATTTCGCCAGGAGTGCCGCACCTTCGCGCAGTACTGGATCGGCGTGCAGTGCGAGGAGTTCAAGCGGCTCGGCGTCGAGGGCGACTGGGAGCATCCGTACACGACGATGGATTTCTTCGCCGAGGCGCAAATCGCGCGTGAACTGATGAAGTTCGCGGCAAACGGCACTCTTTATCGCGGTTCGAAGCCGGTGATGTGGAGCGTGGTGGAGAAGACGGCACTCGCCGAGGCGGAGGTGGAGTACGAGGACTACACCTCGGATGCGGTGTGGGTGAGATTTAATATCGTGGGCGAGCCGGGCACTTCGGGTGGGTCGTTGAAGCTACTTCATGCTGGAGCCCAGATCGTCATCTGGACCACCACGCCGTGGACGATACCGGGCAATCGCGCCATCGCCTTTTCTGGCCGCATAGCCTACGGACTTTATCGCGTGACCGCGGCAGCGCCGACCAACTGGGCGCAGCCGGGGGACACCTATGTCCTAGCCGACAAGGTGGCCGCCGATGTATTCAAGGCGGCCAAAGTGGAGAGCTATGAACGCCTCGGCGACGTACCCGCCTCCGATCTCGGCGGGCTGATCTGCCAACATCCGCTTTTCGGCCTGGGAGGCGGTTATCAATTCGACGTGCCCCTTATCGAAGGCGAGCACGTCACGGACGAGACCGGCACCGGCTTCGTACACACCGCGCCGGGTCACGGCCGCGAAGACTTCGACATTTGGATGGCGAATGCAGCAAAGCTTGAAGCACGCGGCATTAAGACGACTATTCCGTACACGGTGGATGAGAACGGCGCCTTTACTGAGATGGCGCCCGGCTTCACCGGCCAGCGCGTACTCACCGACAAAGGCGAGAAAGGCAAGGCCAACGAGGCGGTGATCAAGGCGTTGATCGATCGCCACATGCTGATCGCGCGCGGTCGTCTCAAGCACCAGTATCCGCATTCCTGGCGCTCGAAGAAACCAATCATCTTCCGCAACACGCCGCAGTGGTTCATCGCCATGGACAAGGACATCGACCGTCCCGGCGACACGCTGCGCAACCGCGCACTGCATGCGATCTCGGTCACTCGCTGGGTGCCACCACAGGGGCAGAACCGCATCACCGGCATGATCGAGTCGCGCCCCGACTGGGTGATCTCGCGCCAGCGCGCCTGGGGCGTGCCGATTGCGGTGTTCATCAAGGAAAAGCCCGACGGCTCGGTCGAGATCCTGCAGGATCCCGACGTCGAGTTGCGCATCATCAAGGCCTTCGAGCAGGAGGGTGCCGATGCCTGGTACGAATCGGGCGCGGACGAGCGCTTTCTCGGCAAGCTGGCGAACGAGGGCTGGAAGAAAGTCGATGATATTCTCGACGTCTGGTTCGATTCCGGCTCAACGCATGCCTTCGTTCTGGAGGATCCGCAACATTTCCCGACGCTTGCCGGCATCAAGCGCAAGGTCGACGGCGGCAAGGATACCGTGATGTATCTGGAGGGCAGCGACCAGCACCGGGGCTGGTTTCACTCCTCGCTGCTCGAATCCTGCGGCACGCGCGGCCGTGCACCCTACGACATCGTCGTCACACACGGTTTCACGCTCGACGAGCAGGGCCGCAAGATGTCGAAGTCACTCGGCAATACGGTGGCGCCGCAGGATGTGATCAAGCAGTCAGGTGCCGACATCCTGCGCATGTGGGTGGCGTCCTGCGATTACTGGGACGACCAGCGCATTGGGCCGGAGATCCTCAAGACCACGGTGGAGACCTATCGCAAGCTGCGCAACACGGTGCGCTGGATGCTCGGCTCGCTTGCACATTTCCATGAGGAAGACCGCATCCCGCCCAACAAGATGCCGGAGCTGGAGCGGCTGATGCTGCATCGGCTGGCCGAGCTCGACGAGTTAGTGCGCAAGTTTTACGCCGAGTTCGACTACAAGCGCATCTTCGCCGCACTGTCGGCCTTCATGACCAGTGACCTCTCGGCATTCTATTTTGATATCCGCAAGGACGCGCTCTACTGCGATCCTTACTCGTCGCTCACGCGCAGAGCTTGCTTGACCGTGCTCGACCATCTGTTCCGCAGCACGGTCACCTGGCTTGCCCCCATGCTGTGTTTCACCGCGGAAGAAGCCTGGCTTTCCCGCTACGGCGAGGCGGTCAACTCGGTGCACCTCGAACTGTTCCCTGAAGTGCCGCTTGCCTGGCGTGACGACGAACTCGCCGACAAATGGCGCAAGGTGCGCACTGTGCGCCGCGTTATTACCGGCGCCTTGGAGATCGAGCGTGCGCAGAAACGCATAGGTTCATCGCTCGAAGCGCACCCGATCGTGCACGTGTCGAAACCGGAATTGTACGAAGCCGTGCTCGACGTCGATCTCGCCGAAGTTTGCATCACCTCGGCTGCTACGCTCGTGGAGAACGAAGGCCCGGCGGGAGGTTTCCGCCTTCCGGACGTGGCCGGAGTCGTCGTAGTGCCCAATCTCGCCGAAGGCACCAAATGCGCGCGCTCGTGGAAGATTCTCACGAACATCGGCTCCGATCCAGAATACCCCGACGTTTCCCCGCGTGACGCCAAGGCGCTGCGGGAATGGGAAGCCATGCGCAAGGCGGCGGAGTGAATGAGCGACCCGATTACCCGATTCGGCCTCGCCGTCGCGGCTTTTACCTGTATGCTCGATCAGGCGAGCAAGCTTTACCTAGTCTTCGTGGTCGACCTCGCCAACCATCCGTTGCGGCTCGGTCCGTTCCTGGATTTTGTGCTCACCCGCAACACCGGCATCAGCTATGGCCTGTTCCAGACCGAGGGGCCGCTCGGGCAATGGCTGCTACTCGGCTTCAAGGCGATCGCTGTGGTGCTGCTATGGATTTGGCTGACTCGCTCGCGCAGCCGACTCACCGCACTATCGCTCGGTCTAATCATCGGCGGCGCGATCGGAAACGCCATTGACCGGCTGGCCTATGGCTGGGTCGCCGACTTTGTGTTTTTTCACGTTTCGGGCGCTAATTGGCGGTTCAATTGGTATGTCTTTAACCTGGCCGATGTAGCTATCTTTGCCGGGGTCATTGGCTTGCTGTATGAATCCCTGATCGGGGAGCGCGCCCAAAAAGCGCCCTGATCCCGGGCCAATACGCCGTATTCCCTTGGAATTCCGAGGGGCGAGGGATCCGATGAGCGACATTCTGTGCGTTTCCTGGCTAGCCAAATACAGACCGGGGGCGGTTTCGCGTGCGGCCTTGGGGTGCTTGCTTGGCGCAATATTGCTCGTTGTTGCGCCGACGGCGCGTGCCGCCGATGATGACCCGTCACTCGAAAGCAAGATTTACCGCGGCATCTTGGAGGGCCTTGGTCTGAAGCGGGATGGTGAAGCAGCGATCAACTACGGGGAGCGTGCGCCGCTGGTAATTCCGCCCGGCCACGACCTACCGCCGCCGGAGCGGACCAATGCGGCACTCACCCAAAATCCCGCCTGGCCGAAAGATCCGGACGTTGCCAGGCGCAAGGCCGAAATCGAGCGGGAGCGCAATCGCAACGTGAGCGACGAGCGCGAAATCGAACAGAACCCGTTGCGCCCGGATCAGCTCACGCCGGGCGGACCTCCGAAGTCGCCGCGTGCCGCGCGTGACGACGGCTACCGCTCGCCGGACAACGGCAACGACAATCCATCGCCGCCGGACAAGCTTGGCACCATCGGCAACATCTTCAGCAACATGTTCGGCAGCAAGAACGACGAGTCGGCCCGCTTCACCAAGGAGCCGTCGCGGGCTTCGCTCACCGAACCGCCTCCTGGTTACCAGACGCCGTCGCCGAATCAGCCCTATGGTCTCAGCAAGGCGACGCTCACTCCTAAGCCGAAGGATTATGTGGAAACACACGGCACCGTGGACGGTGGGAGCAACTAGGCTTATTGCCACGTGAGCTTCTGGGCTCCGCAATTCAATGCGTGCAGCCGATGTGATATCAGTGCGGGGCCGCAAGGTTTTAGAAACGTGTCGTTCCGAGACAAGCCTTTCCTCGCTGTCCTCACACTCTTTGCTTTCGCACTAGAGGCACCGTCGTGCGCGGCCGAGTCGAGCAGCCCGACGATCGCCGACTTCATGCTGAGCAACGGACTGGAGCTGGTCGTCATTCCCGACCATCGCGCGCCGGTGGTCACCCATATGATCTGGTACAAAGTCGGATCCGCCGATGAGACGCCCGGCAAGTCTGGATTGGCGCACTTTCTTGAACACCTGATGTTCAAGGGCACCGCTAAGCATCCCTCGGGCGAGTTCTCGCAGGTTGTCGCTGGATTCGGCGGCCAGGAGAACGCATTCACCTCGATTGACTACACCGCGTTCTTCCAGCGCGTGCCGAGCGAATACCTCAAGACTGTGATGGGGTTCGAGGCCGATCGCATGACTGGCCTGCGGCTCACCGACCAGGTCGTGCTGCCCGAGCGCGACGTCATACTCGAGGAGCGCAATCAGCGGATGGAGAACAATCCGCGCGCACGGCTTGGCGAGCAAATCGATGCCGCCTTGTTTCTCAACCATCCTTACGGCAAGCCCGTGATCGGCTGGCGACACGAGATGGAGCAGTTGTCGCGCGACGATGCTATTGCTTTCTACCGGCGCTTCTATGCTCCTAACGATGCAGTGGTAGTGATTGCTGGGGACGTCGACCCGAATGACGCGCTCAAGATGGCCCGGGATACTTACGGCCAGGTCCCCCGCCATAACGGCATCCTGCCGCGGCAGCGGCCGCAGGAACCGCCGCCGGCAGCCGCGCGCTCGTTAACGCTCGCCGATCCCAGGGTCGAGCAACCGCTGATGCAGCGCGTCTATCTTGTGCCGTCGTTCGCCACCGCCAAGCGCGGCGAGTCGGAAGCGCTGGAAGTGCTCGCGCACATTCTCGGCAGCGGTAACAGCAGCAGGATGTACCGCAGACTGGTGGTGGACAAGGCGATCGCGGTGACGGCCGGCGCCGGCTACGACAGTTCGGCCTTCGACATGGCGAAATTCGGCATCTTCGGCGTTCCTCGGCCGGGCATCTCGTTGCCTGAGTTTGAAGCCGCCGCCGACGTAGTGATCGCCGACGTGATCACGCACGGCATTTCCGCCGAGGAGCTCGAGCGCGCCAAATTCAGCATGATCGCCGAGGCCGTCTATGCACAGGACAATCAGGTAAGCATGGCACGCTGGTACGGCACGGCGCTGATGACCGGTGCAACGGTCAACGACATTCGCCATTGGTCTGATCGCATCCGTGAAGTCACCGCCGAACAGGTGCGGGATGCTGCGCGGCAATGGCTCGACAAGCGGGCGTCGGTCACCGGTTATCTGGTCAAGGACACCAGTCCGCAAGTGGAGAAAAAATCGTGAAGCGGATTTTTGCCGCGTTTACACTCGCCGCGCTCGCATGGCTGGCGAGTGTGCCAGCGGCTTCGGCGGTGACAATCGAAAGGATCATCAGTCCCTCCGGCATCGAAGCCTGGCTGGTGCGTGAGAACGCCACGCCGCTGGTAGCGATGAATTATGCGTTCCACGGCGGCTCCACCCAGGACGAAACGGACAAGGCGGGCACGGTTCATCTCGTCGCCGGGATGGTGGACGAGGGCGCCGGCGATCTCGACAGCAAGACCTACCACGAGCGGCTCGAGAGCCACGCCATCGACCTCAGTTTCCAGGCGGCGCGTGATTATTTCCACGGCTCGCTACTCACGCTCAACCAGCACCGCGAGGAGGCCTTCGATCTGTTGCACCTCGCCTTGAGCAAACCGCGCTTCGATGCCGAGGCGCTCGAGCGCGTACGTGGGCAGGTCATGTCCGCCCTGCAGCGCGACACCACCAATCCGAACGATCTGGCGAGCCGGCGCTGGTGGGCAACCGCCTTCCCGGACCATCCTTATGGCCGCGAAAGCCGCGGCACGCTGGAAACCGTGCCGCGCATCACGGCCGCTGATCTTCGTGAATACGTGCGCCGCGCCTTTGCGCGCAACGAGCTGTATATCTCGATCGTCGGCGACATAGATGCCAAGACCGCCGGCGAGCTCATCGACCGCGCCTTCGCCGACCTGCCAGCGCATAACAATCTCAAGCCGGTGGCTGATGTAATCCCGCGCGGCATGGGCCGGCGAATCGTCATCAACCTCAACGTGCCGCAGGCAGTTGTCAATTTCGGCGGCCAGGGTCTCGCCCGCAGCGATCCCGATTTCATGGCCGGTTACATTGTCAATCACATCCTGGGTGGTGGTACCTTCTCCTCACGCCTCTACCGCGAAGTCCGCGAAAAGCGCGGGTTGGCCTATGGCGTGTCTGATAACCTGATGTGGTTCAAACGCGCCTCCGTAGTGTTTGGCAGCACCGCGACCCGGGCCGACCGCACGGGCGAGGCGCTGGGCATCGTCGAGAACGAGACCAAGCGCATGGCCGAGGACGGTCCAACCCCCGCGGAATTGGCGGCGGCGAAATCGTTCCTCAAGGGCACTTATGCCCTCTCGCTCGATTCTTCGGCCAAGATCGCCGCGCAACTGACACAGATCCAGATCGACAATCTGGGCATCGACTATATTCAACGCCGCGGTGCACTCATCGATGCCGTCACGATCGAGGACGCTAAGCGGGTGGCCAAACGCCTCTATGGGGGCGGCATGCTGGTCACAGTCGCGGGTCAGCCGACAGGTGTGACCTCCCGCGGTGAGTGAAAAGTTGCGCATAGCCGTGCGTTAAGGACAATTGCGTCCCGCACTCAGGCCAGCCATGCCGATTCGGCACTCCATCGCGCTCTCGTACTCAATCTGGCCGAGAAGCATGATGCTCTCGGTCGTGCCGGAGGCGCGCTCGACGGCGAACTGGCCAAGCTTGC
>Ga0207723_100117_pt1 | contig 10303 bp, 7 predicted proteins | sample LuqExpMetageno27_FD_187785 | JGI IMG/M metagenome (GOLD analysis project Ga0207723, IMG submission 187785) | Tropical forest soil microbial communities from Luquillo Experimental Forest, Puerto Rico - Sample 27 (SPAdes) | ecosystem: Environmental > Terrestrial > Soil > Tropical forest ...
CGAGCCGACCGTCTCCGCCTTCAAATGGAGGGGACCGGATAAGCGGGCAGACCCATCCCCCAAGTCCCCCGTCCCTTATCTGGAAACACGAGACCGCCGGGTGCCAGTGCTCAGCGGTCTCGTTCTATTTCCTGATGGCGGATATTCACTGTCGTCTTGCCGGATCAGCGCCGGCCGGAAAAGGTTTGGCACTCATACTCGGAAAGCCTAATAAAACCGCGGTCGAATTCGCCGAGGTTTGGCACTTCATCGCTTTGACAATAAAAGCGATTAGGGAAATGCGGTTTTAATACCGCGGCGGCCTCAGACCGGCGATGTTAATTCAGCTGCGACGCCCACTGTTTTGCAGCTCGATAATGATTGCGCTGCCCACACACCGAATTCCTTGGTCGTGTGGAGATAAACCGCCCCTTTATCCCTGGGGCCTTGCACCGAGAACTCGAAGTCGGCCAATCCCAGTTGTCTTCCATGTTGCCTCCGCCTGATTGATCTCTTTTTTGGCTCTCGCCGTGACGTTCAGCGCGCTTTCAAGGCGTCACGTCCGGCATATTTCGCCTGCGCGCCGAGTTCTTCTTCGATGCGCAGCAGTTGATTGTACTTAGCGGTGCGGTCGGAACGCGCGAGCGACCCGGTCTTGATCTGTCCGCAATTGGTGGCGACGGCGAGATCGGCGATGGTCGAGTCTTCCGTTTCACCGGAGCGATGTGACATCACCGCGGTATAACCAGCCTTGTGCGCCATCTCGACGGCGGCCAACGTCTCGGTGAGCGTGCCGATCTGGTTGACCTTAATCAGGATCGAGTTGGCGACGCCTTCATTAATGCCTTTCTTAAGCCGTGTGACGGCGGTGACGAACAGATCGTCACCGACCAACTGGCACTTGCCGCCGATCAGATCCGTGAGGATTTTCCAACCTTCCCAATCGTCCTCCGACATTCCGTCCTCGATCGAGACAATTGGATAACGCGCAGCGAGATCGGCGAGATATTTTGCCTGCTCTTCTCGCGAGCGCTTCTTACCCTCACCTTCATAAACGTAAGCGCCGTCCTTGAAAAATTCGGTGGCGGCACAATCGAGCGCCAGCATCACGTCGCTGCCCGGGTTGTAGCCGGCCTTGCTGATCGCCTGCATGACGAAGTCGAGCGCGGCATCGGCCGACGGCAAGTTGGGCGCGAAGCCGCCCTCGTCGCCGACATTGGTGTTGTGGCCGGCAGCTCTGAGTGCCGCGCGCAGCGTCTGGAAGATTTCGCAGCCGGCGCGCAGCGCCTCCGCGAAGCTTGGCATGCCGGCGGGCATGATCATGAATTCCTGGAAATCGATCGGATTGTCGGCATGCACGCCGCCATTGATAATATTCATCATCGGCGTCGGCAGCACGCGCGCGGCCGTGCCTCCGACATAACGATAAAGCGGCGCCTGCCCGGAAACGGCTGCGGCCTTAGCGACAGCAAGAGAGACGCCGAGGATGGCGTTGGCGCCCAGCCGGCCTTTGTTGGGCGTGCCGTCGAGTGCGATCAGCGTCTCATCGATCTTGGCCTGCGCCTCGGCGTCCATGCCGCCCACCGCGTCAAAGATCTCGCCGTTGACCGCATCGACCGCCTTGCGCACGCCTTTGCCAAGGAAGCGCTTGTTGTCGCCGTCGCGCAGCTCGACCGCCTCATGCGCACCGGTCGAAGCGCCTGAAGGAATTGCCGCTCGGCCCTTCGAACTGTCCTCGAGGATGACGTCGACCTCCACGGTCGGGTTACCACGGCTGTCGAGGATTTCGCGGCCGATAATATCGGTGATGACGGTCATGGTAGTACTTTCGCTTTGGATTGCCGCGGCTTCTACACAATCGGCGACCCTCTTGTCATGCCCCGCAAAAGCGGGGCATCCAATAGCACAGGACATATCGCGCCATGGCCCGAAAGCGGCTGCAACTCGGACGCCCGACCCCTTTGCCCGCCTCGCCCGAGAAGGCGGTGCTCGACCGCGTGCCCAACCCGCATGCCGATACCAACTACGTGGCGCGCTTCACCGCGCCGGAGTTCACCTGTCTCTGTCCGATCACCGGCCAGCCCGATTTCGCGCATCTGGTGATCGATTACGTGCCCGGACACTTCCTGGTCGAGTCCAAATCGCTCAAGCTTTACCTCAACAGCTTCCGCAATCACGGCGCTTTCCATGAGGACTGCACCGTCGCAATCGGCAAGCGGCTATTCAAACTGGTCAAGCCGAAATGGCTTCGTATTAGCGGTTACTGGTACCCGCGCGGCGGCATACCGATAGACGTGTTTTGGCATGCGGGAAGGCTGCCAAAGGACGTCTGGGTGCCGGACCAGGGCATCGCGTCCTACCGTGGGCGCAACTAAGCTGCGCTCGTCCAAGCTCGGCACGATCGACAAAACGAGCGCACCGGCAAGAAGCGCCGGCGTGATCCCCGCACTCCTAAGGTCGAAGCCATAGACGACTGGCCCGAGCGCCTGCCCGATGAAGAAGACGAACGTGTGCTGTGCCCGGCAGTCGCCGTAGCGTGTGCTGGGCGCAAGCTCAGTCACATTGACTGCACAAAGCCGTGCAGCAGGCGGACCCCGAATCCGAACATACGAAATTGGGCGAACTCGACCGGCCAAGACATGTGCAACGCGCTCGTGCAGGGAAAGCCAGGTGTGGCGGGCGCGAGCGCAACCAGGGCGACGGCGGCGGTCGTTAAGAAAGAAAGGCCGCGCCACCCAAACAAGTCGCCATTGGGTTGCCAGGCGGCAGGCGCGCGTCGCCACTCCGAGGTCGGTAGCATGCTGAGCGCGATGAGCCGCGTCTGGCTGAACGAGCCGAGCGGCGCTGGATCAGCGCATAGGGCATGTGAACCCGGTCGACAGCAACGCGGCGGGTGCCACGCCCGAGGCCCTGCGCGACGTGTGGAATGACTGGATCTAAGCAGCGTCGTCGCGAGTACGACGAACGTCATGAGATTGAGAATGTTTCCATGCGGGCGATGGTCCACGCTTAATTTAGCGCTTCGCCAGCCGATCAAAATCAACCAGCGTGCGCAAGAGCGGGTCCATCTCCTTTAACGGCAGCATATTGGGGCCGTCGGACGGCGCCTTGTCCGGATCCTGATGTGTCTCGATGAAGATGCCGGCGACACCAACCGCGACCGCCGCGCGCGCCAGGACCGGCACATACTCGCGCTCGCCACCCGAGGCGGTGCCCTGCCCGCCCGGGTGCTGCACCGAATGGGTGGCGTCGAAAATCACGGGCGCGCCGATGCGCTTGAGCACCGGAAGCGCCCGCATATCTGAAACAAGTCTATTGTAGCCGAACGACACGCCGCGCTCGGTGACAAGCACGTTCCTGTTGCCGCAGTCGGTGATCTTCTCGACCACGTTTGGCATATCCCACGGTGCAAGAAACTGGCCTTTTTTCACGTTCACCACCTTGCCAGTCTTGGCGGCGGCGACCAGCAGATCGGTCTGCCGACTCAGAAACGCCGGGATCTGCAACACGTCGACCGCGGCAGCGATACGCGCGCATTGCGCGGCGTCGTGCACATCAGTGAGTACGGGAATCGCCAAGCTGTCACGGATCTCGGCAAAGATCGGCAGCGCCCCTTCGAGACCGATGCCGCGCGAGCTTTTCGCGGACGTGCGGTTCGCCTTGTCGAACGAGGTCTTGTAGACGAGGCCGACGCCGACCCTGGCCACGATCTCCTTGAGCGCGGTTGCCATCTCCAGCGCGTGCGCGCGGCTCTCCAGCGCGCAGGGGCCCGCGATCAATGCCAGTGGCAAAGCATTGCCGAAGTGCACGCGGCCGACGGTGACGGTGGCGTTGGGTTTATTTTCCAAGATGGTCCCTTGCGGAAGCGACCATGAAGCCGCAGAACCGTCCGGTCAACCTGCCGGTTACACCAGCCGACTCTGCTCGACTGCAGCGCCGATGAAGGAGGCAAACAGCGGATGCGGTTCGAACGGCCGCGATTTTAGCTCGGGGTGGAACTGCACTCCAATGAACCAGGGATGGTCCTCGTATTCGATGATCTCCGGCAGAATGCCGTCCGGCGACATACCAGAGAAGCGCATTCCGCGCTGTTCGAGCCGGTCCTTGTAGGCGGTGTTCACCTCGTAGCGATGGCGGTGGCGCTCGGAAATTTCCGTCGTTCCATAGATATTGGCGACGCGGCTGCCGCGCGTGAGTGTCGCCGGATAGGCCCCAAGCCGCATGGTGCCGCCGAGATCGCCGCTAGCGGCGCGCCGCTGCAATTCGTTGCCCTTGAGCCATTCGGTCATCAAGCCGACCACTGGGTCAGGGGTCTCGCCGAACTCCGTTGAATTGGCCTGCTCGATCCCGCACAGATTGCGCACGGCTTCGATGACCGCCATTTGCATGCCGAAGCAAATGCCGAAATACGGCACGTGGCGCTCGCGCGCGAACTGCGCCGCCTTGATCTTGCCTTCCGTGCCCCGCTGGCCGAAGCCGCCTGGGACCAGGATTCCGTCCACGTGCTCGAGGAATGGCGTCGGATCTTCGTTCTCGAACACCTCCGACTCGATCCAGTCGAACTTCACCTTCACGTTGTTGGCAATGCCGCCATGCGAGAGCGCCTCGATCAGCGACTTATAGGCGTCCTTCATTCCGGTGTATTTGCCTACGATGGCAATGGTGACGTCGCCTTCGGGATTGCGAATGCGCTCATTTATGAGGCGCCAGCGCGCAAGGTCCGGCGCCGCCATCGGATCGAGCCCAAAAGCCTCGAGAACTTCGCGATCAAGACCGGCCTCGTTATAGGCCTCGGGTACCGCGTAGATGTTATCGACGTCGCGCGCCTCGATCACCGCGCTTTCGCGCACGTTGCAGAAAAGCGCGAGCTTCCGCCGCTCGCCTGTCGGTATCGGGCGGTCGGTGCGACACAGAAGAATGTCGGGTTGGATGCCGATCGAGCGCAGCTCCTTGACCGAATGCTGCGTCGGCTTGGTCTTCAACTCACCAGCGCTGGGGATGAAGGGCAGCAGCGTGAGATGGATATAGACCGCGTGATGACGCGGCAGGTCGTTGCCAAGCTGCCGGATCCCCTCGAAGAACGGCAGGCCTTCGATGTCACCGACGGTGCCGCCGATCTCGCACAGCACGAAGTCAAAGCCGTCGTTGCCCTCGCGGATGAATTCCTTGATGGCATTGGTGACGTGCGGGATCACCTGGATGGTCGCGCCGAGATAGTCGCCGCGCCGTTCCCTGGCCAGGATGTCTTGGTAGACACGGCCGGTGGTGATGTTGTCGGCCCGAGTCGCCGGCCGGCCGGTGAAACGTTCGTAGTGGCCGAGGTCGAGGTCGGTTTCAGCGCCGTCGTCGGTAACGAAGACCTCGCCATGCTGGTAGGGCGACATCGTGCCCGGATCTACATTAAGATAAGGGTCGAGCTTGCGCAGGCGGACTTTGTAGCCTCGCGCCTGCAACAGGGCGCCGAGCGCCGCGGATGCAAGACCCTTACCCAGTGAGGAGACCACGCCGCCGGTGATGAAAATGTACCGCGCCATGGGAGCTAACCTTTAACCCGCGCGAATCGATTCGACGAGCGCGAATTCCTCGCCCCCGGTCTGCGCCTCGGCGCGATTGGGGAAACCGTGGAAATCCAGTGCAGTTGCATCAACCATTTCGCTTTCTACTGACACACTTTCGGCCCTTTCCTCTCAACTCAGGTCACTAACGGCGGAGGGCCGGTTTCCCGGCCCTCCTTCAAATCACTTCGACTGCGGCACTTGCGGCCCGGCAGGGGCCGCAGGCGCCGACGGCGCACCACGCTGCAGCTGGTTGAGAATGCCGCCTGCGTCGAGCGGCGCGTTCGGACCGGCAGGCGCGGCCGGGGCGCTTTGCCCGCTCTGCAGGATACTGGTCGGCTTACGGTTCATGCCAGCTAGGATCGACAGCAGCAGGCTGGTCACGAAGAACAGTCCGGCGAGAACCGCGGTCGCGCGGGTGAGTACGTTGGCGGTGCCGCGGCTAGTCATGAAGCCGCCGGCCGAGCCGATACCGAGGCCGCCGCCTTCGGACTTCTGCAGCAGCACCACCCCGATTAGGGCAAGCACCAGCATTAGGTGGATCACGATAACGACGTGCTGCATCAGGCCTCAGTCCATTCAAGCCCTCCGCTCCGGGCAATCCGCCCAGGCGGCGCTTTGTGAGCAATGTAGGAATTCGCCGCGGTCTCTACACGATAACTGACCGCTTTTCCACCCTGCTCGGCCCTACCCATATACCGAGGCAATACCGAGGAAATCGGCGGCTTTCAGGCTGGCACCGCCGACCAGGGCGCCGTTCACATTGGCGATGCCGAGCAATTCCTCGGCGTTCAACGGCTTGACCGAACCGCCGTAGAGGATGCGGATGCGGTCGCCTTCGACGCCGAAACGTGGTTGCAGCCGTTGCCGGATGAAAGCATGCGCATCGGCAACGTCAAGAGGCGTCGGGGTGAGGCCGGTGCCGATCGCCCAGACTGGCTCGTAGGCAATCACCAGACTACCGCCGCGATCCGGCAGCGAACCGTCGAGTTGGCGGCCGACAACTTCCAAAGTCTGCCCGGCCTCGCGCTCTGCCCGCGTCTCGCCGACGCAGATGATCGCAGTCAGGCCAGCGCGATGCGCGGCCATGGCCTTGGCACGTACGTCGGCATCAGTCTCATGATGGTCTATGCGTCGTTCCGAATGGCCGACGATCACCGCCACGGCGCCAGCGTCCTTAATCATTTCCGCGGCAATATCGCCGGTGTGAGGGCCAGACGGCTCGGCATGACAGTCCTGTCCGCCGATCAACACGTTCGAACCGCGGGCAGCGCCGGCAAAGCTCGCGATCAGGGTCGCCGGCGGACAGATCATCAAATCGGCCTTGCCGGCCAGAGCACCCGCACCCTTGATGATATTGGCGAGTTGGCCTTCCGAAACGGCAAGCCCGTTCATTTTCCAATTGCCCGCGACCAGCGGGGTAATGTCGCCCAACGCCATGTTTTTGTCCCCTTCCGCGTGTGGTTATTTACACCGCCGCAAGCCGCGCCAGTGGAGGCCCGACGCGAGCCGATCCTCATGAGTTGCAACGAGTTGGCTCGCTCCCTATAAGGGCGCGCGCACCCCGTCAATCCGCCGTCTTACGAAGAAACACGCGCATGCTCCGCGGTATTCACAAAGCTTCATCGACTTGGCTTGGCAAAGCCGTCATGGCCGGCGTCATGGGTGTTTTGGTCATCAGCTTCGCGATCTGGGGTATCGGCGATATTTTCCGCGGCTTCGGACTCAATTCGGCGATCAAGATCGGCAAGACCGAGATTTCGCTCGACCAGTTCCGACAATTCTACAACGACCGACTGCAGCAGATAGGGCGACAGGCCGGCAAGCCGATCTCGCCCGATCAGGCGCGCGCTATCGGCCTCGACCGGCAGCTCCTTGCCCAGCTAATCGCCGACACCGCTCTCGACGAGCAGACCAAGGCGTTGCGGCTCGGCGTTTCTAACGCCGATATCGCCCAGCGCATCGCTCGAGATCCGAGCTTCCGCGGCATCAACGGGCAGTTCGACCGCTTCCGATTCGAACAGATCATTCGCAATCTCGGTTTCACCGAAGCGCGCTTCGTCGATGAGCAGCGGCGCAACTTCCTGCGCCGGCAGCTCGTGCTAAGCGTCGCCGGCGACGTCCGCGTGCCGACGGTAGCGCTGACAGCCATCAATCAATATCAAAACGAAAAGCGCAGCATCGAGTATCTTGCGCTCGGACCGGCGCAGGCGGGTGAAATTCCGCCGCCGACCCCCGAACAGCTCAGCCAATATTTCGAGGCGCGCAAAATTCTGTTCCGGGCCCCCGAGTACAGGAAGTTCACCTTGCTCCCGATGTCGCCGGCCGATCTCGCCAAGCCGGGCAGCGTGTCCGATGCCGATGCCAAGAATTATTTCGAGCAGCACAAGACGAGCTACGACACGCCCGAGAAGCGCGAATTGCATCAGATCGTGTTTCCCAAGCCGGAGGACGCCGCGGCGGCACGCGACCGCATTGCGAAGGGGACGAGTTTCGCCGATCTCGCGAAAGAACGCGGCCTGAAGGATACCGACACGGATCTGGGCGTGCTCAGTAAGGCGCAAGTCATTGACCCCGCAGTCGGCGAGGCCGCCTTTGCGCTCAAATCCGGCGAGGTGAGCGCGCCTATGAGCGGCCAATTCGGCACTGTGCTGGTGCAGGTTGGCAAAATCGAGCCCGGCATCGAGAAAAGCTTTGATGAAGTCGCTGCACAGATCAAACGCGAGATCGCGGAGACCCGCGCGCGCGCCGAGATCGGCAATCTCCGTGACAAGCTTGAAGACGAGCGCGCGGCCGGCTCGACGCTCGCCGAAACCGCAAAGAAGCTTGGCCTCACCGCGCGTACCTACGACGCGGTTGACCGCTCGGGCCGTGCCCCGGACGGCAAGACTGTCGCCCTGCCGAAGAACCCAGACGTTATCGGCGCAGTGTTCGGCACCGACGTCGGCGTCGACAGCGATCCCTTGCAACTCCCGGACGGAGGCTATCTCTGGTACGATGTCGGCGCCATCACCCCGCCGCGCGATCGCACGCTTGAAGAGGTGAAAGCGGAAGTAGAGACGCGTTGGCGAGACGACGAAATCGCCAAGCGCCTGCAAGCCAAAAGTGACGACCTCATCGGCAAGCTCAAGGCCGGAACCTCAATGGCGCAACTCGCCAACGAAAGCGGACTGAAACTCATAAGCGCCGCCGATCTGCAACGCAGCAAGCCGGGCGCCTCCGTACCGACCAAGGTAGTCGAGGCCGTGTTTAACACGCCGAAGGGCGCGGTAGGCGCCGCCGCCGGCGATCAGGAGACGGCGCGTTTTGTGTTCCGCGTGACCGACGTCGCCGATCCGCCACTTGATCCTATCGCCAACAAGCAGATCACGACCCAGCTTCAGACTTCCTACATGGACGATTTAGCCGCCGGCTATATTGCGCGGCTTGAATCCGATTTCGGCGTTTCACTCAACCAGCAAGCCATTGGGCAAGTTCTCGGCGGCGCGGCGTCCAGCAGCAGATCCTCGCCCGGCGACTTCTGACCCCATGCAGATCGAGCCATCGCAAAGCGCTTTTGCCGAATCGTACGGCCGCGATCAGGCGCAAGTGGTATGGACTTCGCTGGTCGCCGACCTGGAAACGCCAGTCTCCGCTTTTCTCAAGCTGGCCGGCGGCAAGGCCATGAGCTTTCTGCTCGAGTCGGTGGAGGGCGGCGCTGTACGCGGCCGTTACTCGATCATCGGACTCGATCCCGATCTTATATGGCGCACCAATGCCGGCAAGGCAGAGGTAAACCGCAACCCGCGCACCAAGGCAGACGGCTTCGCGCCCTACTCCGAGCCGCCGCTTGCGGCCCTGCGCGCGCTGATCTCGGAAAGCCACATCGGCCTGCCCGACAGCCTGCCGCCAATGGCAGCTGGCGTGTTCGGCTACCTTGGCTACGACATGGTTCGGCTAATGGAGGACTTGCCTCCGCCCAATCCCGACCCGATCGAAATTCCCGACGCCGTGTTGGTGCGCCCGACCATTGTCGTCGTGTTCGACGCGGTCAAAGATTCAATCACGGTGGTGACGCCGGTGCGGCCGGAAGAAGGCGTTGACGCAAGAGCCGCGCTCGCGCACGCCACCGAGCGGTTGTTCGGCGTCGTGGAAAACCTGGATCGCCCGCTCGACAAGTCGCTGACCGAATATGACGGCGGTCCGCTCGAGGTGCCGCCGAGATCCAACACCACACCGGAGGAATACAAAGGGATGGTGCGCAAGGCCAAGGAATACATCCTGGCCGGCGACGCCTTTCAGATCGTGTTGGCGCAGCGCTTCGAGGCGCCCTTCACGCTGCCGCCGTTTTCGCTCTACCGCGCGCTACGGCGGACTAATCCGTCGCCCTATCTCTACTTCCTCGACTTCGGCGACTTCGCCATCGCCGGCTCCAGCCCCGAGATCCTGGTCAAGGTCAGGGGCGACATAGTCACGATCCGCCCGATCGCCGGCACGCGCCACCGCGGACTGACACCGCACGAGGATAAGGCGCTCGAGGAAGAGCTGCTGGCCGATCCGAAAGAGCGCGCTGAACATCTGATGCTGCTCGATCTCGGCCGTAACGACGTCGGCCGCGTCGCCCAGATCGGGACAGTCACGGTCACTGACCGGTTCTTCGTGGAACGCTACAGCCATGTGATGCACATCGTCTCCAACGTCCAAGGCAAGCTTGCCGGCAACCGCGACGCGCTCGATGCGCTGGTCGCCGGCTTCCCCGCTGGCACCGTGTCGGGCGCGCCGAAGGTGCG
>Ga0207723_100135_pt1 | contig 9381 bp, 7 predicted proteins | sample LuqExpMetageno27_FD_187785 | JGI IMG/M metagenome (GOLD analysis project Ga0207723, IMG submission 187785) | Tropical forest soil microbial communities from Luquillo Experimental Forest, Puerto Rico - Sample 27 (SPAdes) | ecosystem: Environmental > Terrestrial > Soil > Tropical forest ...
TCGGCGGCGACAAGTTGATCGGCGGCCGCGGCACGCTTGCGACCAACACTCCTATTAAGACCGTTGAAAGCTACTGGCCATACGCCACGACGTTGTTCGACTACATTAAGCGCACGATGCCATTCTCGGCTCCGGGCTCTCTAAGCGATGCGCAAGTCTACAGCGTCGTGGCCTATATCCTTTCGCAGGCAAATATCATCAAGCCGACCGAGACGATAAGCGCGACTACACTACCGAAAATCGAAATGCCAAACCACAACGGATTTGAGCCAGATCCACGGCCGGAGCTAGATCTTTATAAGTAACCGATGCCAGCTCAGTCGCTGAAAAGACAAGGTTTAATATTTACCTAGCAATATCCCACAGTGACGGCGAACCCCGCACGAGCAAACCTCGCCCTTTGTGCGTTAATAGCAAATTGTCAACTTCAATATCGATCACCATTTCTTGTTCGACAAATTTACGGACTAACCCCTTGTCTGACGCCTGACCCGTCAGATGAATTTCTTTCAGAGCCAATAGCTCATGCCGTGATAACTCTTTTAGATTTTCCATCCGCTCCTCTGACATCCCAACGAATCGAAATAAACCTGCTTCGTGACAGCGACACGACAGTATCCTGGCACTGTCGTCGCTGGCGGTACCGATAGATATTCGACCGTTAATATTTCGTTAACGATGTTTGCTCACAATTTCAGCGAGTCGGGAGAGCATGCCATGTTGCAAGCCGACATCGTTGCACTCGAGCATCGACAGCAAGATCTTGAAAATGAGATTTCCGAGGCGCTCTGTCATGCTGCAATTGATGACCCCATGATAATTGACCTTAGATCCAGAGTTTTATTTGTCAGGGAAGAAATTGATCGTCTTCGTCATGAGGCGCTTCTTCTCTACCATTGAGCGCTATGGATTTTCCTAATCATTAGCGGCTCGTCGCACGTTATCCCATTCACGCCAATGAGTCTGTCTCGTCTCCGATTTTTCGTCCGAGCCGAGGTTGCGTCGGGAAGTAGGCGCTGACGCTCACATCCCGTGACGAGAAGACGGCCCTACGCCGCCGATCACCGAGCCGGGCTCCAGCAAGCGCCATGCTTGTGCGCCGTAAACAGATTTCCCGCGCGTGCAAAAGTCTCCAAGCGGCTTCTTAAAGCCGCTGGTATCGCATTCATTAATCCCGAGCGCTCGTTGTCTTCCGACGCTTCCATGCCCTCGCTTTGCTAATAGGACAGCGCTGCTGTCTGATTAACGTCAAAGACTTGAGGTTCTTATTGAGATGACATTGCAGATGGCGAAGAGCTTCGGTTTCTTCGATCGCTTTCGGGCAGCGTGCGAGACGTCACACTCAAACAAGAGCAAGGGGTCATATTGACGGGCTAAGTTGCATCCGTTCTGACACGAACAGTCAGTATGTTTACTTGCCGGTGGGATTCGTCAGGCGAATGTCGCGATCGGAGGATCCGCGATCCGGCGGCGAGCGTCGACCAGTACATAGCGGCGCGCTTGAAAGCGGCCATGCCGAGACCCCGGCCAAATGAGATCGCTAACAAAAAAGCGGGTGCGATCCCGCGATCCAAATGGGGGGTACGTCCATGCTACGCAAGCAAATCCATACAGGTTGGCTGGTCGCCGCGATGGTGGCCTTTTCGTCGGGAGGCGCGTTAGCGGCCGATACGGTCAGGGTCGGCCTGATTATGACGATGACGGGCCAGCAGACGGCCGTGGGCAAACAGGTTGTCGCGGCTGCTCGCCTTTACATGCAACAACATGGCGATACGATTGCCGAGAAAAAGATCGAACTCATCGTCAAAGACGACGCTGGCATTGCCGACAATACTAAGCGTCTGGCGCAAGAACTGATTGTCAATGAAAAGGTTGCGTTCCTCGCTGGCATGGGACTCACGCCGCTAGCTTTTGCCGTCGCTCCTCTGGCAACCGAAGCGAGAGTGCCTCTGATCGACATGGTGGCCGCGGCATCAGTCATCACGGAAAAGTCCCCATATATCGTCCGCGTCAGTTTCACGCTGCCGCAGCACGCGGTTGCCATCGCCGATTGGGCCGCGAAAAATGGCAGCAAAAGAGCGGTGACTCTCGTTACGGACTACGCTCCGGGCGTCGATGCCGAGACTTTCTTCAAGGTTCGCTTCACCGAGGCGAGCGGCACGATCATCGATTCCATCCGCGTGCCGTTAATGGCGCCCGATTTTGCACCATTCCTGCAGCGCGCGCAGGATGCCGCTCCAGACACGCTCTTTGTCTTCATTCCGGCGGGCAAAGCAGGAGCTTTTTCCAGACAGTTCGTTGAGCGCGGCTTAAACAAAGCATCCATCAAACTGATCGGTGTTCCGGACATTACGGATGATGACGAGCTCAACGGAATGGGTGATCACATCATCGGGACCGTAACATCGGGTAATTATTCTGCGGCGCACCCCTCGCCGATGAATAAGGCCTATGTCGAGGCTTTCAAAAAAGCCAATGATGGGCTGCGGCCAAATTTCATTTCGCTTGGCGGCTATGATGGGATGCACGTGATCTACGAAGCCCTTAAGAAGACAAAGGGCTCGACCGACGGCGACGCGCTCATCAACGCGATGAAAGGCATGGCGTGGGAAAGTCCGCGCGGACCGATTTCGATCGACCCGGACACGCGTGACATCGTTCAGAATATCTACATTCGCCGCGTTGAGAAAGTGAATGGCGAACTCTACAACATAGAGTTCATGAGCTATGACCAGATGAAAGATCCGGGCAAGCTGGCAAAGAAGTGAGCTCGGTGTGACGACACAGTTCGAGTTGCGCAGCGAGCTTGACGAGGCCGGAATTCCACAACTGGGTTTTCCCAATCCGTTCAATATCGCCGAACTGTTGATCGATCGACATCTCGCCGAGGGGCGCGGCCACAAGGTCGCACTCAGAACACTCGAGCGAGATGTCACATACGCTGAGTTGATCGCCAGCGTGAACCGCTTTGGCAATACGCTGACAACGATTGGCCTGCGGCCCGGAGATCGCCTGGCGATGGTCACCAAAGACTGCCCCGAATTCTTCTATCTTTTTTTCGGTGCAACTAAAGTCGGTGTACTCCCTATACCGCTGAACAGTTTGCTGCGGGCGAACGACTTCGCCTTTATTTTCGAAGATTCGCAATGCACGGCAGTCATCTACTCTCTCGAGTTCGCTCATGAGGTGGAAGCCGCCATCGCGCGGTCATCGTGGCGCACGCCGTACGTATTTCCGTTGCAAGGAGCGGGATCACTCGACGAATTGGCCCGCACAGCCTCGCCCGAGTTAACAGCCCTGCCCACACAGGCAGCCGACGACTGCTTCTGGCTCTACTCTTCCGGAACGACCGGCCGGCCGAAGGGTGTCGTGCACATTCATCGTAGCATCGCGGTGACCTGCCAACGCTTTGCCATCGAAACTCTGGGCGCGGAAGAGAGCGACGTCTTCTTCTCCGTTCCGCGGCTTTACTTCTCATATGGATTGGGCTGTGCCATGACCAATCCGCTCTGGGTCGGAGGGACCGCCATCCTGGATGACCGGCGGCCGACGCCACAAACGATGGCGGAAGTTTTCCGTCGCTTCAAGCCGAGCATTTTTGCCGGAGTGCCGACCTTCTATGCCGCGTTGCTTAATGCGGGCGGGATGACGAGGGCGGATTTCAGCAACCTGCGGCGCGCTCTTTCGGGCGGCGAAGCCACTCCCACCGAAATCATGCGTCGTTGGCGCGAGCTGACTGGCGTCCCGATCACGGAGGTGATCGGCAGTACCGAAACGCTGCACATCTATATGGGTAACAGAATTGACGATATTCGCGTCGGTACGCTTGGCAAGCCAGTGCCGGGATATCAAGTGAAGCTTATTGACGAGCGCGGCAACGCCATCAACGACGAGCGGCCGGGACGGCTTTGGGTCAAAGGACAATCGCTGGCACGTTGCTACTGGAACAATCCAGAGAAGACGGAACAAGCATTTGTCGACGGCTGGATGGACACCGGTGACACGATGTTTCGTGACGCAAACGGCTATTATGTGTTCTGTGGGCGCGCAGATGACATGATGAAAATCTCTGGGCGCTTCGTCTCCCCATTTGAAGTTGAAGCGACGATTGTCGAAGACGGACGCGTGCTCGAAGCCGCTGTGATCGGACGCCCGGATAGCGATGGTCTCACCGGAATTCAGGCACTGATCGTCCTCAAGGATGCGGCGCTGGCGACCGAGGCGACTGCCGACGAGATCCGCCAGTTATGCAAGTGCAGGCTCGCACACTACAAATATCCAAAATGGATCACGTTTGTCGATCATCTGCCAAAGACAGCGACCGGGAAGATTCAACGCTACAAATTGCGCACTGAATATGCGTCATTACAAACTCTAATGACGTGCTCTCAGTCCATCGAGAAGAGTTAGGCGCGTCAGAGTTTTTGCCGTCCAATTGGCTGGGCCGAACGTAACGCAAAAGGAGAAAGAGATGAGCTTCACGGATCAAATTGCAGTTATCACCGGCGGGGCTTCCGGCATCAGCCACGCTACCGCGCAGAAACTTGCAGCCGCCGGGGCGACGGTTTGCATAGGCGATATTCAGAAAGAAAAAGGTGACGCCGCGGCCGTCGCGATCCGTAGCAAAGGTCAGAAAGCCGAATTCATCTTCGTTGATCTCACCGACTTTGCCTCGATCAAGGCGTTTGCCGCCGCCGTGCAACAGCGATTTGGGCGGGTCGACATCCTGGTGAATGGTGCCGGATGGAGCAAGAACACGCCGTTCGTACAGACTGACGACGCGTTCTGGGACAAAGTCCTCAATCTGAACTTCATCGGACCAATGCGCCTGACCAAGCTGCTACTGCCAAAGATGATCGAAAACAAGCGGGGCCGCATCGTTAATATCTCCAGCGACGCTGGACGGGTCGGCAGCCTCGGCGAGACCGTCTATTCCGGCGCCAAAGCCGGTCTAATTGGTTTCACGAAAAGCCTCGCGCGTGAATGCGCGCGCTATAGCATCACCGTAAACTGTGTATGCCCGGGGCCGACCGATACGCCGTTACTCGCCGAAGTCGAACAGAAATATCTGGACGCCTTCGTCAAGGCGATCCCGATGCGCCGTTTTGGCAAGCCGGAGGAGGTCGCGGACGCAGTGGTCTTCTTCAGTAGCCCGCAAGCCGATTACATCACCGGACAGGTCCTGAGCGTCAGCGGAGGCCTGACAATGGTCGGTTGAGACGCGAAAGAAGTGAGGTATTCCAGAAAAGCAAGACGAGTTGGTGAGAGTTCTGACCAAATCCCGATGTCTCGATGTGAAGAAGCAAAGTGAGGAGTGTTGTGCGAGCACTGGTCCCGTCATTCCCTACCATGGCAGCACTTGACCATTGAAATTGAAGAATTTGCCCGTGTCGGCCATGGTCAGCCCGGCGATCACTTTGCGCACGCCTTCGACCGATTCTTCGGCCGAGTTTGTCGCCTTAGGGCCACCCATTTCGGTGCGCGTCCAACCCGGCGAGATCGAAACCAGAATGATGCCGCGTTTCTGGTACCATTCTCCGACACTGCGGGTCAGCATATTCAGCGCGGCCTTGCTAGTGCGATAGGCGTAACGACCGGCCTGCCACGTGCTAGCGATCGAGGCAAGCGTCGACACCATGTTGACCGCAACCGGCCGCGCACCGACCGACAGATTGTCAACAAACGCGCCGCAAACGCGGGCGGGGCCGAGAAGATTGGTCTTCAGCAGATCAAGCCACCCGTCAAAATCGTAGTTCCTGAGATCGGGATCGTCGTGGCCTTCATAGGCGCCGCTGCCATAGAAAATGGACTCGACTGTGCCGGCGTTGTTGATCAGCAGGTCGATCGGCGTGCCCTTTACCTGTTCGGCGACGCTCTTCACCTGGGCGTCATTGGAGACATCCATCTCCAGAATTTCGAGTCTTCCATTGCCGCTCGAATGCAGTGTCTTCAATTGCTGCGCGCGGCTCAGACTGTGGCACGTAGCATAGACATGATAGCCGTCGGCTAGATGTTGCCGCGCGAATTCCAGGCCAATGCCTCGGCTGGCACCCGTAATGATTACTGCTGGCATAAATTTGCACTTCAACGCAGGATGAAAGGATTAGCGACCTTATCCGACAGACTGATCCATACCGACTTGGTTTGCAGAAACTCGTAAATCGCGTCTTGCCCGCTCTCGCGGCCTATGCCACTCGCCTTGTAGCCGCCAAATGGAGACATGTAGCTGACGGCGCGATAGGTATTCACCCACACCGTTCCGGCCTGCAGCTTCTCGGACATTTTGAATGCGCGTCCGATATTGCTGGTCCACACGCCGGCGGCTAGGCCGTACGCGACGTCATTGCCGATCGCGATCGCTTCATCGTCATCGGCAAACGGAATGATGGAAAGCACCGGGCCAAAGACCTCTTCCTGCGCAATGCGCATCGAGTTGCGCACATCACCGAAAATAGTCGGCTGTGCGAACCACCCGCTTGCGAGCGCCGGGTCATCCGGTTTTCCGCCACCAAGCAGCACCTTGGCGCCCTCCTCGCGAGCGACGCCAATGTAACTCAGGACCTTTTGATATTGCGATTGCGTCGTGATCGGGCCGACCTGAGTGTCCAATTGTTTCGGGTCGCCGATCCTCGCGCTTGCCGCGAATGCGACAAGTCTTTGGGTGAGCTCCTTCTCGATCGACTTTTGCACCAGCAGCCGTGAGCCTGCGATGCAGGTCTGTCCCGAGGCGGCGAAAATGCCCGAAATCGCACCTTTCACCGCATTGTCGAGATTAGCGTCGTCGAAAACAATGTTGGGCGACTTGCCACCGAGCTCCAGCGTGACGCCTTTGAAGTTCTTGGCGGCGGTTTCGTAAACTTTGCGGCCGCCGATTTCACCGCCGGTGAATGCGACCTTGCGAACGAGTGGGTGCGCTGCCAGCGGCTCGCCCGCTTCGTTGCCGTAACCGGTGACGGTGTTGACGACCCCTGGGGGAAAACCCGCTTTTTCGAACAGGCGGACGAGTTCGAGGATGGAAGCGGAGGCGAATTCCGACGGTTTGATTACCGCGGTATTGCCAGCCGCCAAGGCCGGCGCCAGTTTCCAGGCCAGCAACAGGATCGGCGAGTTCCACGGTACGATGCAGGCTACGACGCCTAGCGGTTCGTGTCGGGTGAAATTGAACATGTCGGGCTTGTCGATCGGAATGACTGATCCTTCGACCTTGTCGGCAAGACCGCCGAAATAGTCGAACCACTCCGGCGCATAGCGGCATTGCACGCTCATCTCTGCGATGAGTTTGCCGTTATCCTGCACCTCGATCTGCGCCAGCCGCTCCGCGTTTTCGGCCATGAGGGCGGCAAATCGGCGTAGCAGCTTGCCGCGCTGGCTCGGTTTCATCTGCCCCCAAGGGCCAGATGTGAAAGCCTCGTTTGCCGCAGACACTGCGGCTTCGACGTCGGTCGGGCCGCAACGCGGAATGAGTGCCCAAGGCCGGCCGCGGAACGGATCGAATGTTTCAATCCAAGTGTCGGAAGTGGCCGCAACTTGGTTTCCGCCGACGGTGTTGAAGAACTTTGGTAGGCTCTGATCGGACATCGGCCAACCTCTCGCTTAGATCAACTCTCGCGACATGAGGGTTACCTCTTATTGGAGGAAGATGCGATCGATCTCCACTGCCGGGTTCGCTAATTGTAGGCACTACTCAGTGGAAAATGCGGTTATAGACTTTGCGCGGTTCAAAAAAGCACGCGCGAATGAATGACTGGATACGAAGCTCGCGCGCCTGACGTCGAATGAGCATTGATTTTTGTCAAGCTGCCGTTGCGTATCGATTACGTAATATTGCCATTAACTCAGCCCCATGAGCAATGCGAGAGAGAAGGCGCGGAATTGGCGAACATCATTTGAACCAGCCGCGCCAGGATCGCGACAAAAGGTTTGGCCGTGGTGGCACGCGTGATCAAGAACAACTTTAAATTCTGACACGAATCGACAAACGCAGGAGAGGTCATGCCTACAGCTAACAGTCACCTCGTCGTCATTGGGGGGACCTCCGGTCTCGGCCTTGAAATCGCAAAAGCGGCTCACGCGTTTGGCATCAAGGTCACGATCGGCGGCCGTGGCGCCGAGCGCGCCGCGGAGACGGCCAAATCGATCGGACCCGACGTAACTGCCGTGCACATCGATCTCGGCGATTTGCCGTCGATCCGGCGGGCGCTGCGCGACGGTCCTTCAATCGACCATCTGGTGATCACGCCGATAATGCGGCTGAGCACCACCGTGAAGGACTTCGCGATCGCGGAGGCCGAACAGCTCGCCCGTATCAAGCTCGTCGGTTATGTCGAGGCAGTCAGCGCCGCGCTGCCGCGGCTCAAACCGAGTTCATCAATCGTGTTGTTCTCGGGCGTCGCCAAGACCAATCCCTATGCGGGATCGACCATGATCTCGGTGGTCAACGGCGGCATCGTTGGCATGACCAAGACCATGGCGATGGAGCTCGCGCCGATCCGGGTCAATTGCATCTCACCCGGCCTCGTACCCGACTCGCCGATCTGGAAGCGCGCGCTGGCGCAGGGGCCCAATCCGGTAGTCGATGCGATGACCGCAAAGACGCCGACGCGCCGGTTGGCGATGACCGAGGACGTCATCCAGGGCGTGTTCTTCCTGCTCGACAACAAGGCCGTGAACGGCATCGACTTGGAGCTTGACGGCGGCATCCAGATCGTGTGACGGCAAACCTCTCTCTGGGTGCCTCTGCGCCGAAGCGTAAAAACTGGCAATGCGGATGTCGCATTCACCAATGCATCGCCAGCTGGCGGCCACTCGATCACCTGCTCGTCTGTTTGATCCAAATCAAATATTTTTCAATCGAAAATCATGGCGCAGAAGAATGAGTGTTCTTTCCTAAAATCACATTCGCACATATCGATGATGACGTTATCTGCGACTACGTCGATATGACCTTTGCCAACCTGCTCGCCGTTCTGCCGCAGACGAAAGCTGGACCGGTCCGTACTTTGGGTGTCACCAGCGCAAAGCGCTCGAATTCGGCACCGGATATTCCAACCATAGCAGAACGGGCTTGCCCGGTTACGAATTTTACATCCTGGTTCGGAGCCCTGTTGGTGGCGTGCAATTCTCTGCAATTCAATGTGCGGATTGATTTCCGGATAACGTTTTCGGAAAGAACAACTCGGTCAACGGTCGAGCACTTCTAGAACAGCAGCCACGATCTTTTCTGCAGTTACTGTCAGCGTGGCTTCCAGAGGTGGACTGTAGGGAATCGGCACATCCGGCACCGCCACTCGGCGCACCGGCGCCTTCAGGCTGGTCAGCCCATCCTCCGCCAAAGTAGCTGCAACCTCTGCAGCGACGCCGAAGCTGCGGTGACATTCATCG
>Ga0207723_100136_pt1 | contig 9367 bp, 8 predicted proteins | sample LuqExpMetageno27_FD_187785 | JGI IMG/M metagenome (GOLD analysis project Ga0207723, IMG submission 187785) | Tropical forest soil microbial communities from Luquillo Experimental Forest, Puerto Rico - Sample 27 (SPAdes) | ecosystem: Environmental > Terrestrial > Soil > Tropical forest ...
ATAAATCTCGGCCACGTTCCCACCCCTAAGATACCAAGCCATCTTCGCTTGGATGGAACATTCGAGCACGCTGCTATTTGTGCAATAAGGATTCGTCAAGATGGTATGTTCGCTTCTTTTATTGCGTTCACGACGTTCCGCGGAGTTTCACACGGCCTGCAACTGCGCGGCCTCTCATAGATCAGTGGATCCCTCGAGCGTTTCAACGAATCGTGGGCGTGCCTTTGACTGGTCCGATATAAGCCTCGAAACGCTTACGCAGTTCATTGGCGCGCGGTTCGTCGTTGAAAGCGGCGACCGCAAGCGTTGTTTCCACCTTAAGCCGTGCGCGTCGTGGCGCTTCGCGCTGTTCTTTCTTTAACTGCGCTTCCCGCATTTCGGAGGCGAGCTTGCGATGGCTCTTGGTGTGCGACATGGCGCCCGCGTTGGCCCGAGGCGCACGCACCGTCAATGCCCCTTAAAGCGGCGCGCGAATGTCCGCTTTCGGGGGTACGCGCTGGCCGCTCTCTAACTTCTATTGCTCTAACGTCGCCACACTTAATGCAACTGAAGGTTTCTAATGCGGGAAGGGCGCCGACTTTCGGCGTTGCTCGCATAAAGGTCATCAGCTCCCCGCAAGTTTCGCACAGCGGCCCGCTAATATCCTCTTGCTCTGAGCCTTCCGACATGGTCATCCCCCCGGTTGGATGGAACGAATCGAGAAGCGCGCGTGTGCTAATTAAATCGCATTCAGAACATATCGCAACCGACGAACGGTAACGTCTAAGTGCCTTGCGGAGTTCGCCGCTATGCTTCAGGCCCCGCGATTCGCAATGTGGCGATGCACAGGAAGCCCCCGGGAAACGGCCCGGGGTTTATATAATGACTCGCGGCTGATTTCCGTGTTTTCTGTTACCCCGAGTCTTACCCCTGCAAATATTCGATTTTCTGTAAATGTAAGGAGTACTTGATTTTATTGGCGACCCCGACAGGATTCGAACCTGTGACCCCCAGCTTAGAAGGCTGGTGCTCTATCCGGCTGAGCTACGGGGTCTTGACTGCCTCTCATTGTACCCGCGTCGCGCATGCTTCGTAAGCTGCGCCTAGAGAGCGCCCACGTGCATGCCAACACTGAATCTGCCAATTAAACAAAAACATTAGTGGCGCTTCTTACGGCACCCCACGCGCCACCCACAGCGTCGGCGCCGTCTGCAGCATCCATTTTATGCGGCAGCTCTTCCAAGGACCGAACCCACTTTCCGCGTTTTGCACTAAATGACAGAGCCTTGGCTTGAGCTTATTGTCCGGCTGAATTGCGCCGAATAGCTTGGAAACACTCGGCCGATGAGTACGCCTACCAAAGAGGCGCGTCAAACTCTTCGTCCCGCGCGCGGCCCGTCCGCTATACTGGATTATGCCGGCGCGACGCATCAGCGCGCGGTAGCCTTGCTGATCGCTTTCTCGGCGGTCGCATTCCTGCCGGGGTTCTTCCAGATTCCGCCGGTCGACCGCGACGAGGCGCGCTTCGCGCAAGCCACCAAACAAATGTTGGAAACGGGCCAATATATCGACATCCGCTTCCAGGACGAAGTTCGCTACAAGAAGCCTGTTGGCATCTACTGGCTGCAGGCCGCGGCGGTCAAGGCGGGCGAGGCGGTTGGTGTCCCGGAAGCGCGCACCACCATCTCGTTGTACCGGCTGCCGTCGCTATTCGGCGCCATCGGCGCAGTGTTGCTGACCTATTGGACCGCTCTTGCCTTCTGCGCGCGCCGCACCGCATTGGTGGCCGCGCTCATGATGGCGAGTTCGATCCTGCTCGGCGTCGAGGCACGCCTCGCCAAGACCGACGCTATGCTGCTGTTGACCTGCACAGCAGCAATGGGCGCCATGGCGCGCATTTACATTATGCGTCAACAGTCGAGCTCTTCCGAGGCAGCATGGCGACTGCCGGCGATTTTCTGGAGCGCGGTGGCGGCGGGAGTACTGCTGAAGGGTCCATTGATCCTGATGTTCGTCGGACTGACGGCGGCTACACTATCGGTCGCCGACCGCTCCGGCCGCTGGATCTGGTCGCTACGTCCTGTCGCCGGCATCCTTTGGATGTTGCTGCTGGTGCTTCCCTGGTTTGTGGTGATCGTCGCAAAGTCCGGTCCGAGCTTCTTCGCGCAATCGATCGGCGAAGACATGCTGGCCAAGATCACCAGCGGTCAGGAGTCGCATGGCGCGCCGCCCGGCTTTTATTTCCTTCTGTTCTGGGTGACGTTCTGGCCTGGCTCCATCCTGGCGGGACTGGCGGCGCTACGCATTTGGCAGGTACGGCGTGAACCAGGCGTGCGCTTCCTGCTAGCGTGGCTGATCCCCGCCTGGCTGGTGTTCGAGGCGGTGACAACCAAGCTGCCGCATTACGTGCTGCCGCTCTATCCCGCGATTGCAACTTTAATCGCTGGCACCCTGCAAAGTAGGGAATTGGCGACCAAACGCTGGTTGGTACGCGGCACCGCCGGCTGGTTTGTTTTCCCAGCCGTGATCGCAATCGCAGTCGCCGTGTTATTCATTATCATCGACGGACAGCTGGGCTTCGTCGCCTGGCCTTTCGCGGCAGCGGCGGTCATTTTCGGCTTGTACGCCTGGTGGCTATATGACGTCGATGGTCCTGAATGCTCATTGTTGCGTGGTCTAGCTGCATCTGCGCTGCTCGGCATCACCGTCTACGCGGTGGCTATACCGTCGCTACCTTCCTTGTTTCCCAGCGCGCTGATTGCCGGTGTGTTGCGTAACAGCGGCTGTTCACAGCCGAAGGTGGTATCCACGGGCTTCTATGAGGAGCCGAGTCTGGTTTACCTTCTTGGCACCAACACCCGTTTTACCGACACGACCGGTGCCGCCATTTTTCTGGGGCAGGGACCCTGTCATTTCGCACTGATCGATGCACGCAGTCTTGGTAGTTTCGGACAACGCGCCGATGCCATCGGATTGCATTACGTGCTCATGCAGCGCGTAGAAGGCTACAACATCAGCGTCGGACAACCGGTGAATCTCAGCATCTTCCGTTTGGCGGAAAATCCATGACCGCCGCGAGCGGACTAAATCATGATCCGCCGGTACCGCGGTCGGCGTTGCACCGCTGCATAGGCGGCGTCATCGCTGCAATGACCGTGCTCGTGCGCCCGGTGCGTTTTCACGTACACAGTCCGTGGTCAGAACCGCAGCGGCTTGCCGTTGCTACCGGTGCAGCGGTGGCGATGATCCTGTTGGTAATGTTCCTGTTTGACGCAGCTGCAATTAACGCCGTTGCGTGCCTGCCGACCTCGATCGTTTGGTTCTTTGATCAAATCACCGATTTCGGCAAGTCAGGCTGGTTCCTCGGGCCGCTCGGAATCCTATTTCTAGCACTCGCCGCGCTACCGAGCCTGCCGCCGCTGCCCCAACGCGTCTGCGCGGCGCTAATGGTACGCGTCGGATTTCTATCTGCGGCGATCGCGGCGCCAAGCCTGTTCAGCACCATCGTCAAGCGCGTGATCGGACGCGCGCGGCCGCTAGTCGGAGGAACCCTCGATCCCTTTCTGTTCAGTCCGTTTAAGTGGATTGCCGATTACGCCAGCCTACCGTCGGGACATGCCACGACGGCTTTCGCGGTGCTCGTTGCCTTTGGCACGCAGTGGCCGCGCGCCCGCACCGTTCTGTGGGTGTATGCGGTGCTGATCGCGACGAGCCGGGTGGTACTGACCGCGCATTATCCGAGCGACGTTTTGGCCGGTGCGTTCCTTGGCGTGGCCGGTGTCCTGGTTGTGCGCCGATATTTCGCACTGCGCGGGCTTGGTTTCTCCGTTGCCGCCGACGGCGTTACTCGGCCGTTTCCCGGGCCGTCGCTGAAGCGGATCAAGGCGGTTGCCCGAAGAGGCGCTGAAGCCATAAGAAACCGCGCAAACGAGAACCTCAGTCATGAAGGCCAGTAATGCAGCGGTTACCGTTGTCGTGCCGGTGCACAACGAGGCAGGCAATATTGCCCCGCTGCTGCTGGAGATCGGCAAGGCGCTCGAGGGCCAACGGTCGTTCGAGGTTATTTGTGTCAACGACGGCTCGAGCGACGGCACCGCGGCCGAACTCAAGCAACTAATGACGCGATATCCGTGGCTGCGCTGTATCCGGCACAAGCAATCATGCGGTCAGTCGGCAGCGGTCCGTTCTGGAGTTGCAGCTGCGCGTGCGCCGCTGATCGTTACTCTCGACGGCGATGGGCAGAACAACCCTGCTTTTATCCCGGCGATGTTGCGCGCGCTCGAAGCAGGGGCCCCGGGCGTCGGTTTGATTGCCGGCCAGCGAGTGGGGCGCAAAGCAAGCGGTTTCAAGAAACTGCAATCGCGTATCGCTAATGCGGTGCGCGGCGCGGTGCTGCGCGACGGTACCCGCGACACTGGCTGCGGCCTCAAGGCCTTTCGCCGCGATGTTTTTTTGGCGCTGCCCTATTTCGATGGCCTGCATCGCTTTTTGCCGGCGCTGGTGCGGCGGGAAGGCTATGCCATTGGCTACGTGGATGTGGTTGACCGGCCACGCGGCGCCGGCCTGTCGAATTACGGTATGTTGGATCGGCTCTGGATCGGAATTCTTGATCTTGCCGGCGTGTGGTGGTTGATCCGCCGCAGGAAGCGAATTCCGAAAGTTTCGGAGGAGTGAATGCTGATCGATATCACGAAAGCTGTCGGCGGTTATCTGCACGAAGTGTTCATCGGCAACGTCGATTGGGGAATTCTGATCGGCTACGTGGCGCAGGCGATGTTCGCGATGCGCTTTGTGGTGCAGTGGATCGCTTCCGAGCGCTCTGGCAAAAGCGTGGTACCGACCACCTTCTGGGTGTTCTCGATCGGCGGAGGCTTGATGCTGCTCGGCTACGCGATGTACCGCAAAGACCCGGTATTCATCATCGGCCAGGCGTTCGGCGTGTTCGTCTATTTGCGAAATCTACAGTTCGTGCTGCGCGGCGGCAGGCGGGGCGCGGCGGCCTAACCCGCGGCCTTCATGGCCGCGAAACCCTGCTCAAGATCCGCAATCAGATCGTCCGCATCTTCTAGTCCGATGTGAAGCCGCAGCGTCGGTCCGCCCGGCGCCCATTTGGTAGCAGTGCGATATTCGGTGCAGTCGAACAGGATGATGAGGCTCTCGAAGCCGCCCCACGAGAACCCCATGCCGAAGAGCGTGAGCTTGTTCATAAAGGCGTGCACGGATTTTTCGGATGTCGGCTTGAGCACGATGCTGAACAGGCCGCAGGCGCCGGAAAAATCTCGTTGCCAGATTTTGTAGCCGGGGTCGCTTTCAAGAGCGGGATGTACCACGCGTTGCACCTCCGGGCGCTGCGCCAGCCAGCGTGCGACTTTCAGGCCCGACTGGTAATGCCGTTCGAGCCGGACGCTGAGTGTGCGCAGGCCGCGCAGCGCGAGATACATGTCGTCGGGGCCGACGCACAGGCCCATTGTGATGATGGTCTGCTTGAGGGCGGGGAATGTCTTGGCGTTAGCCGACACACAGCCGAACATGATGTCGGAATGTCCGCCGATATATTTGGTGCCGGCCTGGATCGAAAGGTCGACACCCTTCTCGAACGCGCGGAAATAGAGTGACGTCGCCCAGGTATTGTCCATCAGAACCAGCGCGCCCTTCTCGTGCGCGACCTTGGCAATGGCCGGTATGTCCTGCATCTCGAAGCTTTGCGAGCCGGGCGCTTCAACAAACACCGCGCGCGTGTTCGGCCTGAACAGCTTGCCGATATCGGCGCCGACCAGTGGATCGTAGTAGGTGGTTGCAACGCCCATGCGCTTGAGCACGCCATTGCAGAAATGCCGGGTCGGCCGGTACACGCTGTCACTGACCAGCAGGTGGTCACCCGCGCTCACCGCCGAAATCAGTGCCGTCGAAATCGCCGCCAGGCCCGAGGGCAGCAGCGTGACGCCGGCGCAGGCCTCGCCCTCGAGCGCTATGAGGGCATTCTCCAACGCGTCCGAAGTCGGCGTGCCGCGACGGCCGTATTGATAGCGCGAGCGGTGGGCGACCTGATCCTCCGCGGTCGGATAGAGCACCGTGGAGGCGTGATAGACTGGCGGATTGACGAAGCCGTGGTACGCTTGGGCATCGCGGCCGGCGATGACCAAGCGGGTCGTGGGCTTGATCGGGAAGTTCGGCTTCTTCGCCATAGCCTTTCGCGCGCCCAAGCCGGATGTGGAACCTAGCCGCCGACTGCATATCGGCTGCAGCAATGGCAAGCGTCAACCCCTTGACCTGTCGGTTCGGTCGTTCTGTGATGCCGATAGCTTGGGGTCAATGGGGCTTCGACATGAGACGCTTTGGCACGATACTTGCGCTTGCAGTTATCTTGGCCGCGCAGAGCGCGTCGGCGCAAACGCTACAGACGGTGAAGGATAGGGGCATTCTCAATTGCGGCGCCAACGGCACGTTGGCTGGTTTCGGGCTTCCCGATGCGCAAGGCAATTGGACCGGCCTCGACGTCGACGTGTGCCGCGCCATCGCCGCAGCCATCTTCAACGATGCAAGCAAAGTGAAATTCGTGCCACTGTCGGCGAAGGATCGATTGACCGCTTTACAGTCCGGTGAAGTCGATCTGCTCGTCCGCAACACCACCTGGACGTTGTCGCGTGACACATCGCTCGGCTTGAATTTTACCGGCGTCGATTATTATGACGGCCAGGGCTTCATGGTGCACAAGGCGCTGAAAGTGAACTCGGCGCTTGAGCTCAACGGCGCCTCGGTCTGCGTGCAACAGGGCACCACTACCGAGCTCAATCTGGCCGATTTTTTCCGCGCGCACAACATGCAGCTCAAGAGCGTGACCTTTGCGACCGCGAACGAAGCGGTAAAGGCCTATGACGCCGGCCGCTGCGACGCCTACACTAGTGATGCCTCCGGCCTATACGCCGAGCGCCTACGGCTGTCCAATCCGAACGACCACATCGTGCTACCCGAAATCATCTCCAAGGAACCGCTTGGCCCGGCGGTCCGTCATGGCGACGACCAGTGGTTCGACATCGTCAAGTGGGTGCTGTTCGCGATGCTCAACGCCGAGGAGCTCAACCTCACGCAAAACAACGTCGATGAAATGGTGAAGTCGAGCAACCCGGAGATCAGGCGCTTCGTCGGCACCGAAGGTAATTACGGCGAGCAGCTCGGTCTGACCAAGGACTGGGCGGTGCGCATCATCAAGCTGGTGGGCAACTACGGTGAATCTTTTGAGCGCAATGTGGGGCAGGGCTCGCCGCTGAAGATCGACCGCGGTCTGAACAAGTTGTGGAGCAAGGGCGGTATCCAGTACGCGCCGCCGATCCGTTGATCGCGCGTTCAGGCCGGCACACCACCGGCGGCGGCGTGTGGCCGACGAGGGGCAAATGTCGATTGACGCTGCGAGCCGGTCGGAGCCCGCGCCGGTTGCCTTCTACAACAATCCGAAGGTCCGTAGCGCCGCTTATCAGATCGCGCTCACCGCGCTTGTCGGTTTTCTGGCCTTCGAGGCTGCCAACAACGCGGTCCACCACCTCCAGCGTGCACATATCACGTCCGGATTTGGTTTTTGGAACAACGCGGCGGGCTTCGATATTAGCCAGGCGCTGATCGAATATAACTCGCAAGTCTCGACATACGGCCGCGCCTTCTGGGTCGGGCTACTCAACACGTTGGTGGTCGCCGGTCTCGGCATCGTGTTTGCCACGGTCCTCGGTTTCATCATCGGCATCGCGCGGCTGTCAACCAATTGGCTGGTCGCGCATACAGCGGGCGCGTACGTCGAGACTATCCGCAATATTCCGCTGCTTCTGCAATTGCTGTTCTGGTACAACGCCGTACTCAAGGCGCTGCCGGATACGCGCGACAGCTACGCGTTCGGTGGGGCCTTCCTCAACAACCGCGGGCTGGTGCTCCCGAACCCGATCGGGGAAACGGGCGAGGGCGCCTTCGTCCTGACGATTATTTGCGGCATTCTGGCGGCTTGGCTGTTTCGTGTTTGGGCCAAGCGCCGGCAGGCGCGCACCGGCACGCAGGCGCCAGTCTTCGCGGTCGGCGCGGCGCTAGTAATCCTGCCGGCAGCATTGTTCGTGCTGCTGCAAGGCCTGCCGTTCAGCTTCGACATGCCACAGCGTGGCCGGTTCAACATAACCGGCGGCCTCGAGGTGCTACCCGAATTCGCCGCCCTGCTGTTCGGCTTGTCGATCTACACCGCCGCCTTCATCGCCGAAGTGGTGCGCGCCGGCATCTTGGCGGTGTCGCGTGGACAGACCGAGGCGGCCTATGCGCTCGGGTTGCGGCCGCGCGCAACGCTGCGGCTGATCGTGTTGCCGCAGGCGATGCGCGTAATCGTTCCGCCGCTCACTAGCCAGTACCTCAACCTGACCAAGAACTCCTCGCTGGCAGTTGCCATCGGCTATCCCGATCTGGTGCAGGTGTTCACGGGCACGGTGCTCAATCAGACCGGGCAGGCGGTCGAGGTCGTCGCCATTACCATGGCGGTCTATCTCACCATTAGTCTCGCGACGTCGCTGTTGATGAACATCTACAACAGCCAGATTGCTCTGGTGGAAAAGTGAGGCCGGGCGCATGACCACGATGGAAGGCGACCGTGGCATCACCGATATCAAGTTCGTCCGCGCCACCGCCATCGAGGCGCGGCCGGCACCGGTGCCGATGTCCGGCGCGCGGGGTTGGATGCGCGCCAATCTACTCTCGACGCCGTTTAACATCGTGCTGACGATTTTGATCGTCCTGTTGCTTGCCTGGGTGGCCGACGAGCTCGCCAAATTTCTGATCTTCAACGCGGTGTGGAGCGGTACTGATCGGAACGCCTGCCTTGAATCCATCCAGCACCGCGAGATCGGCGCCTGTTGGCCGTTCGTTTGGGAGCGCTGGTCTTATTTCGTCTACGGCTCTTATCCGATCCCGCAACGCTGGCGGGTCGATCTGTTTTTCGTCATGCTGGCGGTCGGCGTCGTGTGGTTGCTCTGGCTTGAAGCGCCGCGCCGCCACCTCGGCGTTGTCTATTCGTTCATTGTGCTGCCGGTAGTTTCCTACATTCTGCTGCATGGCTTCGAGCTCATCGGAATGCCGCTGGTCGACACCGTGCTGTGGGGCGGTGTGTTGGTCACTGTCGTGGTGGCGTCGGTCGGCATCGTGCTGTCATTGCCGCTCGGGATCCTGCTCGCGCTCGGGCGCCGCTCTCGCATGCCGACGATTAAGCTGTTCTCGGTGATGTTCATCGAGTTTGTACGCGGCGTGCCCCTCATCACCGTGCTATTTATGGCGAGCGTGATGCTGCCGCTGTTTGTGCCGGAGGCGTTCGAACCTGACAAATTGCTGCGTGCGCTGATCGGTATCGCGCTGTTCGCCTCGGCGTATA